>Ga0123341_1001194_pt1 | contig 18839 bp, 14 predicted proteins | sample Turbeapinknodule_FD_89959 | JGI IMG/M metagenome (GOLD analysis project Ga0123341, IMG submission 89959) | Root nodule microbial communities of legume samples collected from Mexico - Turtle bean Mexico pink nodule | ecosystem: Host-associated > Plants > Roots > Nodule | place: Mexico: Nepantla...
AGAAGGCGGCTGATGAAGAAGAAGGGTGCAAAAGCCCTAACCCTAATTTCTAAGACAAAAAGATTTGGGCCAAAGGCCCATTTCAGATTTAAAATAATAAAAACTTTAAAATTTAAATTAAAAGTACTAAAAGTTTAAAACTGGCGTGTGGTGTGGCTGCAACCCTAATTTAAACACCTTATTAGTATGGCTTTTGGGCCACTATTTCAACCTTAAAATTTTAAAAACTGATGTGTGGCTTTTGGGCCCAATTAAAACACATATTACCCTAAACCTAAACCACAACCACTACACATTCTTATTTATTTATATATATATATATATATTATATTTCTTTCGACCGCCATGCTTCCGCCATAACCCGATATGGGTTCCGTTATAACTCTATAAAGGAAATTTGGGGTCTCTGATATGATCCGTTATCCGATATTGATAACACTGGTTCCAAACCATGTCATGTTTATGTTAAATGCTAGCCTACTATGCCTCTGAAGTTTCGTCCAAAGTACTTGTCACACACCTTGACCAAGGATTTGAAATTCAATTTCTACACTAGAAGTATCTTGTTTTTTTGCTTCTTTAGGTTACCAAACTTTCTCCAAAAAACATATTAACCTAACGGGAGATTTCTATCAGTAACAAAACTTGCATAGTTTGTATCAATATATATCTTGAGGGTTAAAGTGTTTTCTTTCATGAACAACAACTCCTTTCGCGGACTTGACCTCATGTATTGAAGAATTTTGTCAATTGTTTGCATGTATCTTTCTCTTGGAACATGCATAAAATGACTTACCACACGAAGTGCATAAGTAATGTCTGGTCTCATGTGCGATAAATAAATAAGTTTTTGTACCAATATTTGATATTGAATCTTTTCTATAGAAGACCTCTCTTTCCTTCCAATTTTGTGATTCTGTTCAATAGGAACTCTTAAAGTTCTACATCCTGGCTTAGATGTTTCTTTGAGGAGATCAAGTACATATTTTCTCTGGGAGATGAAAATCATTTTTTTTTTGGATAAGCAACCTCTACTCCAGGAAATATTAGTTTTGCTCTTTCACTTCAAATTGGGCTGCCAGTTTTTCCTTTAAAGCCAATTTCTCTATTTCATCATCTCCTGCAGTAATCATAACATTCACATGGACCAGAAGTACATGGAGTTTTCCTATAAATGAGTGCTTTATAAATAAAGTATAATCTTATTGGCTTTGCTTGTATCCTACGGAAACCATTGTTTTTTTTTGTAATATCCCAAACCATGCTCTTGGAGATTGATGTAGACTATATAAAGCCTTATTCTTGCCCTGTGAGTTTCAAATCCTAGAAGGAATCTCCATTACACATCTTCTTCTAAAGCTCTATGAAAAAAGAGATTCTTTGCCTACATCTAGTGTAAGTCCCATCTAAAATGAGTTAGTGCAAGAACAACTTGAACTGTATTCATCTTTTCTAACAGGAAGAAATGTCTCCTTCATAGTTAATTTCATAAGTTTGAGTATATCCCTTTTGCATCCAATTAGCTTTATATCCGTCTATTGTCTCATCTACCTTATATTCAATGTAAATATCCATTTGCACCCTACATCCCTTTTGTCTCTTGGTTTGTCAACAATCTCCCATTTTAAGTTTCTTTCTAACACATTTATCTCTCTTGTGGCTTCTTGGACTGAGGTAGGAATTTCTGTGACAACAATAAAGTTTCGATCTTTATTAGAAAGATTGTCAGTGTAGACATATTGAGAAAAAGGATATTTAACACTATCCTTTTACTTTTCTCAATGTAATGAGTAAATGCTTTTGAGGCAAGAATTCAAACACCTTAAGACAAAGGGTCAATAGTATTACCCTTACCTTATTGGATAGGGTATATGACCTAGAAGACGTAGGCATTGATTCAATCATTGTTCTCAAATGATGAAGTTCCTCTTTACAAGCCTTCATATTAGACACTGAAAAAACAACCAAAACAAATACATAATAAGAGAATCCTTTTGGCAAAAGGACCAAAATATCCATATCTACTCAAATCGAAGCCAATGAGATGTTACCACTCCTTGGATTGGGCACAAGAGGTTCCGTCAACCCTGTTTGTGGCAGCGGTGAGTGGGCAATATGAGTCGACAATGGTGGTGGCATATGAAGCATATTGAGGAGAATTTCCATTCTATTCAAGAAGCATTGCACACATGTTTCTTTCCTCATGTTACTTCTCAAATTCAACTAGCAAACATCATTACCAAGGCTCTACTTTGACCTCAACATCACTTGTTAGCAAATTGATGTTTCTTAATCTGGTGCATCAATTTGAGAGTGGATGTCAATACAAGATTCTGTTATTATTTTGTTTCCTGTTATATGTTGTATATATTAGGAGTAAATATCTGCCTATTCAATGTAGAATGTTAGCTTTCCTAATTTGGATTTAATAAGTATCTGCCTATTCATTGTAGGCTGACATACATATGCAACAAGGAGGGAATGAAAGCCAGTGCAATTGCACTCACTGCTCTGGCAGAATATACAGGTAATTTTTCGTATTTTGTATTTTGTAAGTTGTGCAACTTAGTATTATTTTGGTGCTGCCCAGACATTTTTGCATGCTTTAGTGTTTGGCTTTATGTCGAGGGGGAAAAGTGGAAACAAGTGTCTAGAGAGTTTTTCCACTCCTTATACTATTGAATATAGCAGAGAGAATTGACAAGCTTCTGTTTTATAGAAAATAAAACAAAAGGTATCTTGGCTTATGTGGCAGCATACAAGAATTCCTTTTTCAGATTTGCCTTGCCTTGACCTAATAATGGTCACCATTTTAACCACCTTCGCAGCCTCTCCCTTGTCAACAACGACAACTGCCATTTCCTGTTCTACCACTTCCTCATGTTCATAATCTTGTGTTATCTTTATGTAGTATGGATTGTGTTTGTCACATCTCGAATGGTTGATTCATGCTAAATCTAATACTTGATTTTGTGGTGTGTCTTTTGACCCCTTGTGTAATTAATGATTTGTTTGCTCAATGTTACATTCTTCAAATCATCTTTCCAACCATTTAATCTCTTGCTCTATTGTTTTCCCTTTCATTACAGAATGTGATATTAGATCATGCTTGAACACTCTCCAATTTCTCTCGAAGAAGAAAGAAGCACTCAATGTGGTAAGATTTAGTTCGACCCAAAAGTTCTCATGAAATTTTAAGGCTAGTGAATTCATATAAGTGTTAAATTTGGTTTATGGATATTGTTTAAGAGTGTTTTGAAAGTGGGTGGGTGCAACGACAGGGGCAGTGTGTCTTTTTGAAATGAGAGTAGAGAATCCACAATACTGTAGTTGTGGTTTGAGTGCAAAAATGAATTCAAATAGAGAGAGAATTAACTGTGTTACATGTGAGATGTTGTCTCTAACACACAAAACAAGTGAGAGAAGTATAACAAATAAATGTGTTCTCATTTTCTGCTTCAAAAATGGGTTAGGGAGAACAAGATTTCAAAGATATAGACACCCGAGTACATTGTGGCTGCAATTAAGACAACTCCCAAAGAGGGCTCAGTTAAGGTGAGCTAGGGGTGATCACAATTAAGGTAGCTGTCAAGTAGGAAAGAAAGAACTGCTCAAGTTGTATGGGGTTTATTGATATGTTGCCTGTGTTGTACAAAGCATATGATTCCATAAGCTTTAAGCCAAGTCTTTTACTAAATGTCACCAGTGCTTTCACTCCCTCCCTCCATTTGTTGTAGTTGATTTGCAGAATATTATAATGTCAGATTGCAATGGCCGGTTTGTAGGATTTGAGTAGTTCTAGTTGAAAGAAAAAGATTAAATGTATTTACAAATGTGATTACAGTCTAAATTTATAGACTATTTACAACCTAATTAAAGAAAGAAATAATAGGTAATTAAAGCTATACAAATCAAATCAAATCACCAAAAAATATCAAATCTGTCCTAAAAAATAGAAAACGGAATCTGCACTAACCATAGAATAATTATTTCCTAATTACGCCACAGTTCTTTAATCCATCAAAAGGGACTTGTAGAAGCCCCACTGACTACTGAATTTCGGATGAAGGATAAAGAAAGAAAGAAAATTTCCCAGATTCCTAATCATGCCTCTTAAATAAATAAACTAATATATTATTGTTTGGTCTAACATTCTTATGGATGCGCATCCTACCTAAGATTGTATTGCTGAACCCAGACTGATTCATAGGTGTGGTGTGAAGCTTCCTTTACGCCACTCAAGAAAGCAGCATGCACAGTTGTTGGATATTGCCTACTTGTGGCCTTACCAGCAAAAAATAGTCAAATTCCCTGTATTTTCTGCTTGTATATCATAATTATCACTGGATGAGTGCGCACTAACAATGACCATCCCTTTCTTATGGTTCAGGTCCATGTTTGTGTGCAGTCATGGGACAATGACTAAGATATACATGCAAAAAAATGTGAGGAATTGACTGTTCTCTAGTTAGGCCTCAAGTAGGCAATATCTATCAACTATGATGGTGCTTTCTTTAGTCACTTCAAGAAAGCTTCAAACGTTTACTGATCAGTCCAGGTTCAGCAAAACAATCCTAGGAAGTTTGTGATTAAGGAAGTCAAGAAAAAAATATCAAGATACAATTAGAAATTTTGTATATATTAATATTATGTTTTTATAACACCTTGCTTCTTGCACATGAAGCTTATCTTGAAAAGTTTAGAAAGGCAACAACATAATGTTACAGAATCTTCCTTATCAGCCTGTGCATCACCCTCTTCAAGCACATCTTGCCTACCCATTTTACTTCAAGGCCATGAAATCTCTATTAACAGCCCTTTGGTATTGGTGGAGGTTTCAATTGAAGTCACTTTACTGGGCATTCCATAGGCTGCGATGGCAGAATGCTTGTCTAATGTCAAGCATGGCATAAATTTGGCCATGTTTTTGTCCATTTGCTTTCATTTTTCAAATGTGACCTCATTCCACAAGCACTCAAGAATCAACTACCTTACACAATACAGGGATTAACGGTTAAGGGTTTGCAAGTTTGTTTCCCGTCATATAGCTTCTGGCATCATTTTGTATTATAAAGAAGGGAAACCTGTCTCTTTTTGGCCCTGTGATTAATATCAAGAGCATTTTGTGGCTTTATATGATCGTTCACTTCAAAACTTGGAGTACATTTTATTTGAGTGGAGAAATGTATTTTTTTTCATTAGATTGGCATTAATTTTCACTTGTTTTACTTGGTGCACAGTTTGATATTGGTTCTCAAGTAGTTGGCCAGAAGGACACGTCAAAGAATGTTATAGACATCTGGAAAGAGGTAATAGTCACTCCCATTAAATTTGTCTATGTATCCAGTAGGTATCTAATAGTACTACTTTAAATGATCTTGTTTTCATTGATTGGTATTCTTTATGTAGATTTTCCATAAGCAAAGAACAAAAAAGATGGAAAGAAAATCTCATAAAGGGAGTTCCTTTGAGTTTGACTCATTGTACACCCTTGTGTCAAAGCGGTAGGCCATATTTTACTGTCTTACTTGTTTCTTGGTCTTTTGTTCAAATATATCTTCATGGTAAAATAAGAATAATAATATGCAGAGGTGATAGTGACTTGATTCTGGATGGAATTCATGAAAATGTTTTGCGACTCAATTATCATGACCCAGTGATGCAGAAAACTGTAAGCAGTAATCAAACCCAACTGATTTTCTGGGATTCATTCACCGACTCTTTTGAATCATTTATAATTTTGTTTTGATATCTGTTTGAAGGTCAAGTGCTTCAACAATCTTGGAGTTTATGATCTATTGCATCAATACATAATGCATACACATCATATGTCCCTTTATGGTAAAAAGATAATTTACCTACGTTAATTTTGTTTACAAGTTAAATCTCACTCTTATTTCTCTATCTTCCCTTTCATCAGTATATTTGCCCCTTGTTGCAATTAATGTACATCATATAGTATCTCAAGTTCAGAAACCAAACATTGAGTGGCCAAAGTCACATCAGAGGTAATATCTTGTTATTTTTGTATTATGTTTAGAATAAATTTTATGGTGTACTTTTCGTACAAAATAAATTTCCTAATGTGTTTTTCTTATACAAATCTTTAGATATCGTACAATGATGATGGAAAAAATGGACATTTTAAATACCTGGCGCCAGAAAATCCCACCGCATATTGGAAGGCACTTGTCAGCAAGTTCCTTTGTAGAAGATTTAATTTCTCCATTGTTACATATTCTGTCCCCGCCAACTATAAGACCGGTGATGTACTAATTCTATTTGTTCTGAATATAGTTTTGTTATCTAATCAATTTTGTCTCCTTGTCTTCATCATCTATAGTTGCACAAGTAGATTTAATTGCAGATTCCTTATTATTTGATGTTCAAGTGTGTTTGTAGAGAGAGACAATTCTTTGTTGATAAATTATTTGTTGAGATCTTGACGAGAAAGAAATTGTCATGATAAAGAGTGCCGCTTGGCCTTTGTTACTTATTAAATTATTTATTATTGAATTCAGTTCAAACAAAACCCTAGTCCAGTTTGATTTAATCCATAGGACCTATAAATCCCCAATCTCTAAGTTCACAGCCTTGCAACAGTACTGCACGTCTGTTTTTGAAGTTTTGTTTATCAAGATCCTGCATTGTTATGTTTTCTTTCTTTATTCTGTTTTTCATCTATAGCTATTCTCATGCATTTTGTTTACCTTGTTAACGGACATGGTATCTCTTAGCTAAGTAGACTCATATTTAGCTCATGTTCAGCACCGGTTACACTGTATTTTTTATTCTCTTTTTTTATGTGGTTTTCTTTTTTCTTTAGGTGGCATTACAATTACTATCTGATAAGGAGAAAAATGATCTTGCTCAATTAGTTAGCAAAATGGTATCATATGCTATAACATACAAGACTGTGAAATCAGATATGCTGCCTCAAACCTTGAAGTGTGAAGTAGCAGATGGTTTGACACTGTCTCTTGTTCCTCCTATCAGTGACTTTATAAACTTCAAGGTTTGGACTTTGGATCATTGGTCTTCTGTCTTTGAAGAATATCAATCTCAGCCAGATTTTAATATCTTTTCTGTTGTCTACATTTGTGCAGGATTATACTTCAAATCATTATGTGCTTTCTGTTGCTATGAAGCAGGTTTTGACACATGAGGTTAGATTTCATCAACTTTGACGTTTTAGTTTAGTTACATATTTTTCTCATCCTTCTCTATTTAAGGAGAATATTCAAACTTTCTCCTGTCTCCTCTTGTATAACTTCTTATTTATATATATAAAACATGTTTGTTGAACAATTATAGTACGTTTTTTCTAAATCAAAGGAAAGAGAGAAGGTTATGGCATTACAATACAAGTTGAATAACTAGGTTAGCTCTACAACTTGTATCAATCATATGTATCATATTTAGAAATATCATTGAAGGGAAAAGAAATACAAAAGTAGGGGGCCCAAACCAAACTCATTAAGAGAAACAGAAGTGCGGAAGACCACACCTATAATTATACTTATTTATAGAATTAATGCTTTGTGACTGAAAGGTTAATAATTAGTTTTGTCTATACCTTCAAGTGTGAAAAAATGAAAATGAGATTTGAATGTCAAGTATAGGGTGCGTTTGTTTGTGCATATTTTTTTGAAAAAATATTTTTAATAAAATAAGCAAATTTATGTTTTTTTATGTGTTTGTCTAACTTGTTTATTTTAAAAATAAATAGTTTTATGCTTTTTTTAAAAAAGAAAATTCTATCATCTTGTAAAATACGTGATTGTTTTAAAAATTGCTTATTTCATAAATACTTATTTTAAGTTTAAACAAACTGACTCATAATCTGGCTATTAGAAATATAAATGTAAACATTCAGTTATTCAACTAAATGTTAGTTATCTGGTTTTTCTGTTTTCTATCATGATTAGTGTGTGTGCAAGTGTTGTAACCTCTCTTGACCCTATATATGCTCAGCATGTGTCTTCTTTCTTTTTCAATGAAATAATAACCCGATCTCTTTCTGTCCATCTTTTCTTCGTTTCTTCTCATATCAAAATTCTGATATGGTATTGTGTGCCAGAAATTGTTTTGCAATGGTTAATTCAAGCTCCCTCCCTTCCGCTTCCCAATATTTTCCCAATGCTATAGCTGAAAAACTTGATGATTCCAATTATCATGTTGAACTTGTCATAAAGTCACACAGACTTGATTGGTTTGTTGTAAACCCAGTGATTCCTCCACACTTTCTTTCCAAAGAATAGGAAGTGCAAGATTAAATCTTGCTTTCTTGACTTTAATCAACACTTCCAAAATCGATAGTCTCACATTCTTGGAGATGTTCACTCGTATCAGGTGTGGGAACAAATTCATAATCACTTCTTTGCCCAAACCAAGGCACGAGTTAGATTGCTTCGCATCGATCTACATGCCACCTCTCTTGACAACCAGATATGCATGAGTTCTTGTAAAATAAATCCATAATAATGGATTTTTGTTCATCTTGTTGTGTAGGGAAATCTCACAGACTTCTCCCCTTCTACAACTGTATATAACTCACCTTTTGAATTGAATTTTAGTGATCTTTGGGGTTTTTCACATGTTCCATCCACCAATGGTTATTTGTACTATGTGTCTTTTGTTGATGCCTTTTCAAGATTCACTTGGCTTTATCCTTGGAAACTCAAATCTGATGCCCTTACTGTTTTTTCATAATTTTAAGTCTATGGTTGAACTTTAATTTAATACTGGAATGAAAAGTATACAAGTCCTTTACATCATTTCTTGACACTAATGACATTACAGTATGACTTATTTGTACTCACACTCACCACTAAAATGGTGTTGTTGAAAGAAAACACAGGCCCATAACTGACTTAGGGTTAACCTTACTGCATCATGCTTGTATTCCTCTAAAATTTTGAGGCTGTCTTTCAAAATGTTGTCTACTTAATAAATAGATTGCCCACTGCATCATTCCAATTTAATGTCCTTACGCTATCTTGTATAAATAGTCACCTGACTACATTTTTTTAAAGGTGCTTAGTTGTGCTTGTTTTCCGTTTGTTAGACCCTTGAATAGTCACAAGTTAGATTTCTAATCACAAGAATGTATTTTCTTGGGCCATGCTACCTCATAAAGGCTATCTGTTTGTCAAAATCGGGTCATAGTTACACATCAAAAGATGTTCTCTTTAATGAAATCAAATTTCTTTATTTTGTTATTTTTCCTTAATTTGTTGCTCCTGCTCCTACTAGTTCTCAGTATTTCAGTCTTACTCCTAATCTCTCTCTCCCCTCCAATCGAACCATTATTCTTTCAATCATAATCTACCAATTCAGAAAACATGTCTCACTTAAATCATACCCACTGAATTTGAGTCTCTACCTTGGCCTCTTAATACTCATCCTATTGAAACACGATCAAAATCTGGTCATCATAATCTTAGAATTCATCCTTCATTTTTTCTAACCAATAGTGAACCTTGTAGTTTTAGACAGGCTATGAAAAATCCAAATTGGGTTTCAACTATGAAACAGGAATCTGATGCTCTAATTCATAACAACACTTTGGATGCAAAAGATCTCTAATATATCTACTTTAAGTCATCACAATAGTCTTGTCAGAAAGATAGTTGATTTCTAAACCCAGAAAAAGTAGTCAAGTTTATCCAGCTGCTTGAGAGAAAAATTAGAGTGCAATTTATGAGTAAGCTGCTGAATAAGATACAAATGTGAATATGCAAAAAATTTGAGAGTCGTGCTGATAGGTAAATAGAGAAGGATCACATTTGCTGGAACAAAAACCAAGTTGCAACAGTTGTTTTGAGTTTGTCAAACCACGGTTTAGGAGCTTGTTTTAGGCCATAAATGGCTTTACTGAATCTGTAGACCAGAGATTTATCTGAGGCCTCAAATTCAGGAGGTTGGACCATATGGAGATTGATGTCTTTTGTGTTCGTGATCAAGTGTTATCCAAGCAACTTGAAGTTTATCATATTCCTAGCTTGGATCAGTGGACATATATTCTTACCAAGCCTCTTTCTTGTACTCGTTTTGAACTTCTTTGGTGCAAACTCAATGTGCAGGGTTTTGTCTGTAAAAATCCTTCACCTTTAGTTTGAATGGGGTATTAGAGATATAAATGTAAACATTTTTTTTCTGTTTTCTTCCATGATTAGTGTAACTGTTGTAACCTCTCTTGGGCCTATATATGCTCAGCTTGTGTCTTCTTTCTTATTGAGTGAAATAATAATCAGTTCTCTTTCTGTTAATCTTTTCTCCGTTTCTTCTCGTATAAAACTTCTGGTACTGACTTTGCAAAACTCATTCAAACTTTGGTAATTATGTTAGGGATGTGCATATCCATTTTTCACTTGTATTTATGTTCCACTATTTTCCACGTCACAGGTTGAAAAGCATAAGATTTTACAAGTTGGTAATGACAAAACTGGAGCTTTAGCAAATGAAGGGCATGAAGTCATTGAGACTAGAACTCACAACATCCCATTAGCCAATGCCAATTATGCAACTGCAGTTGATATGAAAACTAATGAAAATCAGGTTAATGTAGCAAGGAAATTAAATGCAAATCCCACAATAGTTTCATCAAACTTGAATACCGATAAAAGTTCAAGTGCAACAGATAGTGGGAAACCACTAAACATGGGAAATATGAAAAAACCATCCAGAAGTTCTTCCAGTTTCTTTGACAGGTGATTCTTCCTTAGTTATTTGTATGTGTTGAGTCAATTATTACTTTTAAAAGCGAGTAATGATATACGAATAATCATGTTTGCTAAATTAATCCATGTATCGTAAATTCAAAATAACAGCTTCTAATTTAAGAAATTTAATTAAGGGCCTGAAATTGGAAACTTATTTTGTCTTTTTAAAAGGAAACCTAGCTGAAGTCACAGGCTTTCCTCAATGTAGTATTCTATATAAATTTGTATGGCCAGGTTGAGACATTTCCTGGGCCGGCATGGTATTGATTTCTGTACCTAAAAAGTATTTCTAGCATATCTTAATTCAAATTTGATGTGCATAATGAATCATGTCTTAGACCTCCTATTAAGAATTTGTTTGTACACTAGGAGAACAGAAAAGGCTAACTGGGTGAAGCTTCGTTGGAGAAGTTACTTGGTTAAAGTTGCTACCTACCACTGTTATCAAATAGAAAAATTTAGAAGGGAAAAACACTTTGGAGTTATAATGGTTGAGTTGGAGAAATCACGCACTCCAAAGTCCGTGTTCCTAGTAGGTTTCAGTGTAATAAATCTCTTTCGTCTAATCCGCCATAACAGTTACCCAACATTCTCGAAACAGTTATACATTTTCTTACTTATATCTTGTCAAGTTTAGTACGAGAGCACATTATTTTATTTTCCAGTTGTTCATAGTGTATCACTGTTTTTATCTGGTAAAAATATTGATTTTGTTGGCAGCTACATCAAGCCCTGGATCAAAGTTATTTTAAGTATTGGTTTTTTCTTAGTTTTTTATTTTTTACTTTGATAAAATCTGGGAATGACACAGTGCTTCATGGAAAAAACGAAAATCTCCTCTTCAACTGTACCTACTAAATCAAAAAGATTTTATGTCCATGGATTTATCTAATGGTCCCGCTTGGATGTTTTTATTGTAGTGTTGGATTAATGGATGCAATTGTGCCTTACTAAATGATTATCTTTATATAGTCACTATTTACTACTGCTGATCTTTCTTTGCTTGGAGGGCAGGTTTAAAAAGGCAAATACTAAGGGCGTACAAAGTAATGACACATCTCAACCGGAAGAAGCTACCTTGCAGAAAGATCAATACCCTTTACTTTTTAAATTTAACGAGGTACACTGCATTTCTTTAGTATTGAATGAAAATGGAAGTTTCTTTATTTTATCTGGCACTTGACAGAAAAATAAAATGTAATTGCATTAATTAATAAAGATACATTGTTGTGGATTCAAAGCCATCCATTCATTCGAGGGCATTGGATATGTTAAGAGAAAGATATTTGCAAAATCATTATTTGTAGTTTCAAATATATGTGTATATATGTGATAGCAAAATCATTATAAGAGAAAGATATATTAGCATTTAAATGTATATGTGATAGCAAATCTATTATTAGAAACTGCATGATGGCGGTTGCCTAAAACATAACTGCTCGTGGTCACGAGGAGTTTATATTGAGAAGAAGGTTGTGTAATTGGAAAGAGTCAAGTTCAACAATTTTTTCGAATCTTGGCTGATTTTAAGCAGTTTAACAATTAGGGTGTGGTTTGAAGGTTTGGCCTGGATCAGAGTGGGGTCTGATTGGTTTGAAACAGTCTGATCCAACAAATTTTAAAAGTCTGATTTAGAGCACAATATTAAACTTGTATGTAACTGCTGCGAATTTTACTACTGCTACTTTTGGTGCAATCAGAAGTTTGCCTGAAAGTAGGACGAATCTATTAATTGGTTACCTGTGGTGAAACAGTAATTTTCATTTATATTCATGCTTTTTTACCAAAAAAATAATGTCCTTTTTTTTTTTACTTATAAGAGAACAGAATGCTCATTGTGACATATTCATTTCATTGCAGGGCTTTACCAATGCTGTCAAAAGGCCGGTCCGTATTCGTGAATTTCTATCTTAATGTGTGTAGCAAATAATATGTTCATCTCCATGAGCTCCCCTTGTTCCCTTTAGATTAACTTTGTTGTATGTTTCAGAATCAAAGTTCTTACCATTTTAGTTATGCTCTTTTTTGTTTATCATTTTCACTTACAAAAAGAAGGGAATGGAGTGGCAGGTATGTCAACCAAACTAATTGTCTATGATTACAGTTTACTCATCTAAAAGTTAATTTATTCAGCAAAGGCAAATTGTCTATGTTTACAGTTTACCATGACATTGCCAGATAGCACAGACCTGATCCAACCAGCCCCTAGCTCCACACAGCTAAATTTCTTTGCATTTTTTTTATAGATAATGCAGGTTTGTTGAATCTTGTAGAAGATGTTAATTGAAATTCAAATTTTAGAGCAAACTACCATTTTAGTCCCTCAAAATGTATCCCATTAAATTTTAAAACTAATGAAATATAAGATAAGTTCTTCAAACTATCAATTATTTTATCATAACCTCTAAAATTCACCACTTGCTATTTTGGTTCCTAAATACAAATTAACATTAAATACTTAAACCATACAATGTTTTATAAATTTTGGACTAATATAATTGACAGATTATATACTTCTAAAAACTCATTTATGAATTCTTTAATTTTAGATCGTAATGTGATGGCTGTACTTTTCAGGATTAAATTAAGTGTTTATTATTGTACAGTAGTCCTTTCATATAAAAAACAATGTTGTGCTTTGATAAAAACTAAACTTCCTGATTTTACCAAAAAAATCAATTTCAGAATAATTAATTCACAAGTAAAAATATTATTTTTGGATTGATTTAGAATATTAAACAATACTGATAAAATATTGTACAATTAAAAACACAAAATTAAATTATTATTTTTTTATAAAAATTTTAATGTTAGGTATTATTATAAAACTTGACATTTCAGTTAGACGGAGACTTAACGATCATAATATGTTATCATGAAAAAAAATTTATTAAAAAAATACAAAATTAACTTTTAAATTAATGTAATTTAGAAACTTTTGATATCACCCAATATGAAGTTATGGAGAAACAAATAGTTTCTTGCATGTTTTCCATTGCAAAACATATTGACCTATACTCTACTTTTGCAACTTGGTTTGTTCCACCATGACTTAGTGCCTTCTCTGCCACTGGTCTATTGCTCTTCTTGTAGTTGTCCTTTTCTAAGGTATTTTTCTCACCAACATCTTCACAGTTTTTTAATCTTAATACTTTGCAAATAAATTGTTGAACAAACTACCATATCATTTGTGTATAAGGCTAAAACATCTGAATCATGCTAACTGTTGTTGTATGGGGTGTCTACTAAAAAAGATGAAGGAATTGAGTAACCACACATCTTTAACTGATCTCACATGACAGTTATTTTACAATGGTACACACAATATCTTATACTAGAACACCAACCTTTATGCATCAAGTAATTGTTGGAGCACTAAACAAAATAAACTCCAAGTAGTTATAATCAAGATCCTTCTAAAAAAAGAAAAGAAAACAACCTGCAATTGCATGTCAACTTTAATATTTGAAAAGAAAACTTCTATTCTACATGTTCCTTCACATAAGATTTACGCTATTATGATGATTGAATACAAAACTAAAAGTGTATTTTGAGAACTTCTCTATTAAAAAAACATCCAATATATGTAATAGTAAAGATCTCAAAAATAACTTTTACATGTATTCAATACCCAAGATAGTCTTGGTATTAATCTTAGTCATCAGATCTTGAAGCCTTCAAACTAAGCATCAATCTTTGTTATTTTTACAAACTTACCACCATTCTTTTTTTTCAACTTTTAACTTCAAAATTAACTATAAATCAGGTTGTAGGTGTAATAAACTTTTTTTTAAGTCAGCCTAACCATTTTACTTTAAAAAAGTTTTTAAAAAGTTAGACTTAACTTTTTTAATAAATAGGTCAAACTCCTAGACTTATTTCCACCATCTATTTTGAATGTGAAAACCACCAATGGAGGTTAAAAAATGGTTCTATTACTAACAATGGGTTTTAATCTTAACTCGTTGGCTCAAACATTGAGCCAAGGGAGCTAAAACCCCTCCCTTAAAATATTAGGAGGATTTTGAAGTTGAAAGAGAGTGAAAATAGTTTATGATTTTTGGAGGCACTAAAAGAGTTATTCTTGAAGTTTTATTCCCCTTTAGTAATACTTGTAAGAGTATAATCATATAATCACATAAAGCATCTCCAATAGGTAAAAAGCACAGGCAGTTGAAAGCAAGAAGAAATCAAATCTTCCTAAACCTCTCTATGAAATAGCAATATATAATAATTTGGTGTACCTACCAAAGATAACACCCTTAAGCTCTTTAACTTTGTTAACAAATCATTTGGCATGTTGTTGAACAAGTCAATGGAGGTACCTATTTGCCTTATTTGTAGGAAAGTGGATAAGCAATTTGTTTTGATAACATCTTTCAAGTTTACTTATGAGGAACTATCTGCAATAATGTGTCACAAATGACTAGTTCTTTATGTGATTTCAATAGAATTGCTACATTCCATTCTGATAGAAAATGTTTTTGACACAAATTGATCCAAATCATTTACAAGGGGATGCATTAAAAACCATGACCTGCCACGCCTTGATTGCTGGAAGAATGATCTAGATACTAGTTCACAAAAGTACTCATTTCCAACTTCTTCAATTCTTCTATGTCTTTTGGATTGTTGGAGAAAACCCTCTGACATCCACAACAAAACCAGCTTCTCCTTTTCAAATTCAGTTTTTGGTAAAATTGCACAATAAGCAAAACATCTCTTCAAGTGTGATGGGAGATAATGGTAGCTTAATCTCAAAACCTGCAGAATTTTACTCTCAGAATCTTGCAATTCCCATATCTCACTGTCCAATACTTTGCACCATTCTTGTCTATCACTTTTAGACCTCAAAAGTCTTGCAAGTGTCTTCACAGCCAAAGGCAACCCCTTTGCACTTCCTCACTATTTCTCTCCCAACTTTGTCTGAACTTTGATGCAATTGTAAACTTGAATCACCTTAATCAAAGGCATGTTTTCAACATAAATTCCAGGAATCTTCATTGAATCATTGGACAACTTACTGAGATTACAGAGTAAAACAGTTTGCATGATGGATGCAACATAACCACCAGGAGTAGTTACAATAATCATACTTCCATGTTATAGCATCCAAGCTTTGAGACCAAACTCCTTTTGCACTCTCTTTGATCATTGTATATCAATTGAGTTAGGTGGTTTTTCCAATTCCTCCCATTCCAACAATGGGAATAACACCTATTTTCTCATCATGATTCAACACCAAATCAACTAAGGAGTCTTTATCATTATCCCTTCCGTACACATCACATGCTTTCATTACAGATGAGGTTGGAGTCTTGTGTGTCATATTGACTTCTTTACCCACATTCAGATTAAGCATTTCTTTCTGCCTTATAATAAATTGTAATCTCTTCAATTTTCTCTTCAACCCCTTTAAAATAAAAATTCATAGGAACGAAGTGCAATGTGTTTATCTCTTTTTGCCTTGATTTTTACATACTAGAGTTAAGTGGACAGCTCGTGATGAATTAGAAATTCAAAATTTCTACAAGGCAAAAGTTAGAAAGGGCCTTTGTTCTATGCTGAACAAAGTTAGGGTATAGGAGACTAATCTTTGGATTGGTTAACAAGCATCAATTGATATTCTAAACTAATGGTATACCCAACAGTTTAAAAGAAAAATCATCTCAAAAGAAAGTCAATCATTATTCATTTTAAGTTGGAGTAGTGAACTCAACTTTTTGAAAATTCTACATAAATATTACATCTCACTTAGTTTATTACATCTCACTTAGTTTATCAGCAATAAACAATAAATTAAATATGAATCACTTCAGGGATGATCTAACCCTTATACATAATCTACCAAACCTCACAAACTACACAACCAACCCTAGAAGTGTCTGACTAAACTACATCACTTAACCAATCTCATACAAGAGCCAAAGGATCAAGGCACCAATCAGAATAAGAGAAAGTAACCGAGGGTGACTTGGAAGTAACCCAATATCATGTCTTTAATTGAACCAAAACCAACAGTTTTAAACCATCAACCACCCGATTTGAAAATGACGTTATTCCTATGTTTCCAAATCTCACTAACTACCGCAATCCAAACCGTTTTTCAAATCTCACTAACATCTAGCTTAGTAAGTACTACTCATTATTTCTGTAAATTTATTTGTATGTTGTTAAATTATGTAAATTTATTTATTTGTTGTTAAATTATGTAATTCAAAATATAATATTTTTTAAATACATACATTTTTGTTAGAATGTAAATATGGTCGACTTATGAAACTCGGTGAGTTATTTTTCGTCACACACACCAAGAAAGACAAAAAATAGGTAGATGATCATGTTAGTGACACCTATGTAAGTTATTGAATTTAATTTCTTTAATTTTTTTATATTAATTATGAATTATAAAAGAATATAATCAAATTAAAAGATATTAAATAATATAATATTATATGTCATAATTTACAAATGATTATGATTTTGCTTGCAAGGCTCCAGAAGTGTGGCTATTGAGTGTGCAGCATAAGCATATGAGTGGATGATGTTAACTGCTATAAAAGATTTTGAGAAGTTTCCTAAAGTTAAAAATGAATGTTTAACCATTGGGGCCACTAACTGTGACCTTAAAAGTCGTGTTTGATGTCTCCATTATTGTCCTTTAATTTGGGTGTATATAGGAAACATATTCGTTACACATCACAATTCAATAACTATTGATGACACTTCTAGAAATGCCCCAACACTTCATAAACTCAACCATTCTAAGCCTTCCAATTTTTGTGATACAAATTCGGGACTCTAAGATTTTTTTCCTTGCCTTCTCATTAGGAAATTGTTGGATGCTTTAATTTGTAAGACGTGTTTTTTTTTTTTATATAATAAAAAATTATATCATATGTTGATATTTATTATTCATTACACTAAATTGATTATTTATCTAACCTATAGTTTTAGTTTTAAAGAGTAAAAATTAGTCACCAATATACCATGAATAGAACTTTTGCATGAATAACATGGTGATCTGAAATTAATTTTGATATTCAATATGATGAGCAAATAGTATATCATCAAAATATCAAGAGATTAGATACATCACATACAACAACCATAATAACTCAAATGATCAACTTGAAAGGCAAAATAAGTGCAATTAATAAAGTAATTAAGATATTGGAAGAAGAATTTGGAAGATGATATTTTTGATTATGTGGTGTGCATGTTTGAGAATGAAGAAGATAGTAAATATATTAAAAAAAAATGTTAAGGAAAAGAGAGAAAAGTGGCCCCAACATAAAGTTAGAGAAAGTATTGGTGTGGGGAGAAGGGAGAGAGTCCCACATGTTTTGATAAAGGTGGGAAAAAAGTAGCAATCATTCATTTTAGGCAAAGCTATACCTCTTGGTTGGCAGTTAGCAAATAATAGAATTAGATACAACGTGTGCAATTTTCAGTCTTTGAAGAGTTTCATCATTATATTCCTGTTTTGTCAAACTCTAACATTGTTACTCACACTCCCAACAAAGCATTAGAAGATGCATTGTACGGCTTCAGATTGTGTCTTTCTTCTTAATAATTAAGCTTTCAATTTTTGTTTCCATGCTTCTTTCTTCTCAAATATCTCTATCACATTACCATTCTTTTAAAACTCACAAAACTCTTCTATCTATATATCACTAACCTTTTACCTTTCCTTTCAATCTATACTACTTTTATCTAGGCCTACCTAGTACCTTTAACCGGTTGACGGTTGAATTTTCTTCGTCGGTCGCTCTTTCCTTTCTTCTTTTTTTGTGTTTAGTTTTAAGTTCTTAGTTGAATGTGTACTTGTAAATCTGACGATCAAGTAAGTGCAGTATTTGAGTGTAATTAATGTATTGATAAAAATCTTATTCTTCTATAACATGCATATTTATAGAGTTTGTAATAGATTAGGTCATTGATGAGTCATATTTAATGTGTATCATAATTTACCTTGATGCATTAACTTTGATACCAAGTGATGTGTGGTACACTACTATATAAATAATTGGTAGTTAATTAGATACCAATTTAAAAATTATTTATCAATAATAAAAACTATTTTAGATACCAATAATTTTTTTAGTCTCTAAG
>Ga0123341_1001196_pt1 | contig 18826 bp, 16 predicted proteins | sample Turbeapinknodule_FD_89959 | JGI IMG/M metagenome (GOLD analysis project Ga0123341, IMG submission 89959) | Root nodule microbial communities of legume samples collected from Mexico - Turtle bean Mexico pink nodule | ecosystem: Host-associated > Plants > Roots > Nodule | place: Mexico: Nepantla...
GCCAGAACCCGCAACGCCATCGACGACGCACTGGCAGCCATCCTCCAAACCGTCTCGCCAAAAGAGTGCCTAAACTACTTCAAGGAAGCCGGATATGAACGGACGTAAAATCATCCCGCTCTAATGAGATAGCCTACTTTATGCGTGGTCATGGCGTTCTCCAGTATCGCGCGTGATAAAGGACGTATTATGCGCAGGAAGCATGGAAGGGGGTCTCCCGTCCTTGGAGCGCAAGCAGCTAATCGCCGACGAAAGTGACCGTCTCGGCGAGCGGGGCGCGGCCCGTACGGGCAAAGCTTACCACAGGATCCTCATAGCCGATCGACATTCCGCAAAAGAGGATGAGTCCGTCCGGGGGTGACACGGCCTCTGCGACCGTCTCGCGAACCTGTGACCACGCCATCTGCGGACAGCTGTGCAGTCCTTCGGCGCGCAGCAGCAGCATAACGGTCTGCAGATACATGCCGACGTCGGCCCATTGGGGTGGGCCCAGCTCACGATCGATGTAGCAGAATAGGGCGGCGGGCGCGCCGAAGCAGTTCCAGTTGGCGATCGCTGCCCGCTGGCGCGCCTCCCAGTCCTCGCGCGCAATGCCGAGCGCGCTGTAGCGCTCCTTGCCGAAGGCAGACCGGCGCTCTCCGTAAGGGGACTTCAGCGCCGGCGGATACATCTCGTACTGCCGCTTATCCCAGGCGTCGCCGTGGGCGACGCGCTCGACGGCCGATGTCTTGAGTTCGGCCAGCGGCGCGCCGATCATCACGTAGGTGTTCCACGGCTGGATGTTCGATCCTGACGGCGACCAGGCCGCGGCCGACAGCACGCGCTCGAGTATCTCCCTCGATACAGGCCTGTCTTTGAATCCGCGCACCGACCGTCGGCTTGTGACTGCCTCATATACGTCCATGATCGCCTCTACCGTTTCATTGCTGATGTGGTTGATTATCTCCATTCACAACGGAGGCGTAATCATACCGCGGTCTAGGAGACGTACATCAAAGGTCCATCAGGGATCGATGCGTCCGGAGGATGTTGCATGCAAGATCATCAGCAGGATAGGAGGCCAATCACCAGCGTCAAGAGCATGGCTTCGTCATCTCGTCGGGTGCCCGGCCCGGACGCGTTCTGCTGGGGGGCGACGGTGCGATCCGAAGATGTCGGCGAGCGTATCGAGCATTCTCCTGGCCGAGCCAGATTGAAGGGAATAAAAGATCGTCTGGGCAGCCCTTCGCGTCTGCACGAGACCCTGTTCTCGAAGAATGGCCAGATGCTGGGACGTCGAAGATTGGCTTAATCCTACCTCATCGGCCAGAACGGTCACCGACACTTCTCCGTCGGCCAACAGATGCAGAATGTGAAGTCGTTTGGCGTTCCCCATAGCCGACAAGAAGCTTGCTTGGATGTCGAAGGCGCTGGTGTCAGGGGAAGGCGCGGCTGGCGATCGATTGTTCAGGCGTGATCTCCTTCATGGAATTAAGCCGGAGGTCATATCCCCGGGCTTTAATTTAGAGATAACGCATGGGGGGCACGGCGAAACCCATTGGCGGCGCCGCGCCGTCTTTTTCAACGCAAATTGGATACGGAGCGCATCAAATGGACAGGCAATTGATGTTCGAGGCCGGCATTCTTCGTCTTTGGAAAGGGCTCGGCAGAAAACTAACGCGAGCCAGCCTGCCGCATTTGCGCCGGCAGCGTCTCCCAGGCCCGGATCAGTTCGCCGATCGACGCCGCCTCCATCTTGTGCATGACGTTGCTGCGATGCAGTTTGACCGTCACTTCGCTGATGCCGAGATCGAAGGCGATCTGTTTGTTGAGGCGTCCGCGCGCCACTTCGTGAAGAACTTCGCGCTCGCGCTGCGTCAGCGTCTCCAGGCGTTTGACATTGCGTTTGGCGATTGCCGCTTCAGCCCGTCGTTCGGCATCCGTCGCAATGGCCGCAGTGATGGCGTCAAGCAGCGTCTGGTCCCGCACCGGCTTGGTGAGAAAATCCACGGCGCCGGCCTTCATCGCCTGGACGGTCATCGGGATGTCACCGTGGCCGGTCAGAAAGATGATCGGCTTGGAAATGCCGTTTTCGGCCAGATGGCTCTGCAGGTGGAGGCCGCTTGCTCCGGGCATGCGCACATCGAGGATCAGACAGCCGGGGTTTTCCAGGATATCGGCATCAAGCAATTCGCGGGTCGAGGCAAAACTGAGCGACTGAAAACCCGCCGACAGGATTAGCTCCGACAGCGCCTCGCGAACCGCTGCGTCGTCATCGACGATAATGACGAGCGTCTGGCCATCTTCATATCTGCCCTGCAATGATAACGGCGCCGATCTCCGCAGCAACGGCTGGTCAACTCTCATGTTACCCTCCATCTCTCGATTGGTGTAAAGCATTGGCGATGGCCGCCAGCAGGACCTGGGCATCGAAGGGCTTGCGGAAGAAGCCGCCTCCTCCCTGAGCGCGGCCCTGATCGGCTATCTCGTGGCGGCCCGTGATCAGGAACACCGGCAATTCGGGACGCGATTTTCTTACCAGGTCACGAAGCTCGAAGCCGTCGATGCCGGGCATTCCGATATCGGTGATGAGCACATCGAGGTCCGACAGCCCGCTGACGAGCAGCGAGCCAGCCGACGGGAAGCCGCGGGCCACATAACCAGCCGATTCCAGAAGGTCGCCCATCGATTCGAGCAGTCTTGGATCGTCATCGACAATTGCGACGACATGTCTTGTCTCGTTCATGTTCAATTCCCCCCCACCCGGCGCGAGTGGGTAATCGGTATTTCCAGTTTCTCCGCGATCCGCACGAGATCGGCGAGCGACGCCGCCGCCATTTTCTGCATCACGTTTCTTCTATGGATCTGCAGCGTGACTTCGCTGATCCCGAGTTCGGCTGCCGCCTGCTTGTTGAGAAGTCCGCTGACCACGAGCGGCAGCACTTCGCGCTCGCGCGGCGTCAGATCGAGATAGTGTCGTTTGAGCATGTCGAGCTCGGCGCGTCCCGATCGCTTTTCCCGATCCTCGGCGAGTGCCGCATGGATTGCCGCCAGCAAATCTGCGTCACTGAACGGTTTGGTCAGGAAATCCACGGCGCCGCTCTTGATCGCACGCACGGAGGAGGGGATGTCGCCATGTCCGGTAATGAAAACGATCGGCGGATGATCCCCGTCGGCAATCTGCCTCTGCAGGTCGAGGCCGTTGATGTCGGGCAGTTCGATATCGAGGATGAGGCAGGCGGGCACATCCGGCTTGTCCGCTTTCACATAGGCGCCGGCCGATTCGAAGGCGATGGCGCGCATGCCGTGCGCATCCAGCAGCTCGCCGAGCGCTTCGCGGATGCGTTCATCGTCATCGACGATGAAGACAATATGGTCGTCCGCGGTCATGACGCCGCCTTTGTTTCAATGGGCAATGTGAAGATCAACGTCGCTCCGTGCGGATTGTTTTTCTCTGCCCATAATCGTCCACCGTGCAGCTCGACGATCGAGCGGCAGATCGCCAGGCCCATGCCCATGCCGTTTTCCTTGGTCGTGAAGAACGGCTCGAACATCTTGTCGGGAAATTCGATACCCTGGCCGCCGTCGCTGATTTCGGTCTGAACCGCACTCCCCATATGGCGTACGCGCACCCCGATCACCCTGTCACCGGCGACGGCGTCCATTGCCTCGATGCCGTTGCGGATGAGATTGATCAGAACCTGCTGGATCTGGACGCGATCGATGGCGATGAGCGGAAGGTTGCCATCGATCTCCACCTCCATCCGGGCGCGGCGGCGCGCTGCTTCCTCGGCCATGAGGTTGCGCGCTTCGCTGACGACGCCGGGAAGCGACGTATGAGCCCTCCTGTCTGCGGATTGTTTGAACAGGGCGCGGATACGGCTGACGACATCCGCGGCCGAGTTGGCGTCCCGGATGATGCGCTCGACCGTCCTCTGCGCCCGCTCCATGTTCGGGGGCTCGGCCAGGAGCCAGCGCTGGCAGGCATGCGAGTTGGCGACGACGGCCGCCAGCGGCTGGTTCACCTCATGGGCGATGGAGGCCGAAAGCTCGGCGAGGCTCGCAACCTGGCTCGCCCGCGCAAGGCCCTCCCGCGCCTGACGCAGATCTTCCTCCGCCCGAACCTCACCGTCGATATCAAGGCAGATGACGTTCCACTGGACGATGACGCCGTCGGCATTGCGCATCGGCGCGGCGCGTGTTTCGACCCAGCGATATTCGCCATCAAACCGCCGCAGACGGTGCCGTCGCGCATAGGGTTCGCCGGTAGCCAGTGAGTGAGCATAATTCTCTTTGACCCCCGCCACATCGTCGGGATGAACGCCGGCATCGAGCGTGCCGTCCAGCCGGGTTTTTCCCGTTCCGTCAAGCTCTTCGAGCTTATATCCGAGGAAGTCGCGGAGCTGGGGGTTGCGGTATACCGGCTCTCCATCCGGCGCTGCGCAATCGATCATTGCCGGCAGCGTCTCGACGATCTGCCAGAGCGAACGTTCTCTCTCCCGCAGCTCCTCCTCGATGCGCAATTGATCGTCGATGTCATTGGTGAGACCGTACCACTGAAGGATTTGTCCGCTCTCATCCCGCAGCGGCTCGGCGCTGCCTTTGACCCAGCGGTAGACGCCGTCGGCGCGCCGCAGGCGATACTGCTTGGAGAAGCGTTCGCCCGTGGCGAAGGAATGGTTGAGGGCTTCGGCGAGAATGCCCGCATCGTCGGGATGAACGGCAGCTTCGATGAGTGCCGCCAGCCTGCTCATGCCTGGCTTTTCCATATGAGCGATGTCGAGACCCAGGAAGTCGGTCAGACGCTGATTGAAGAAGGTCGGAGCACCGTCTGGATTAAGCCGCCAGAGCAGGCTCGGAACCATGTTTACGAGTTGCGAAAGCTCCCGCTCGCGGTCGCGAAGTGCTTCCTGCGCGCGCATCTCATCGTCGATGTCGACCGATATCACATACCATTGGATGATCGCGCCGTTTTGATCCCGTAGCGGCTCGGCGCGGCCGTCGACCCAGCGATAGGCTCCATCCACGCGGCGCATGCGGTATTTTATCGAGAAGGGATCGCCGCTGGAAAGGGAATGGTGAACCGTCTCCAGCAGTCTCGTTGAATCATCGGGGTGAACGAGGGTGTGAATGACCGACGAGAGGCGGCTCATGCCAGGCCTGTCCATATCCCCCACGTCGAGACCGAAAAAGTCGATCAGGCGCTTGTTGAAGAAGACCGGCTCGCCGTCCGGCGTCAAGCGCCTGATCTGGACTGGGACCATGTCCACGAGCTGCGAGAGCTCGCGCTCGCGATCACGCAATGCCTCCAGGGCTCGGACCTCCTCGTCGATGTCGAGAGACACGCCGTACCATTGTACGACCGCACCATCGTCGTCGCGCCGTGGTTCCACCCTGCATTCCGCCCAACGGTAGACGTCGTCCATTTCGCGCCAGCGAAACCGCATCGCGGTGCCGCTGTCGCTTTCGAAACAATTCCGTAGCGTGCGCCGAACGTCGGGCGCATCTTCAGGATGAATCAGCCGCTGCAGCAGCTCTTCGATGCGCGGCTCGCCGAGAGCGTCGAAATCGGCGATGACGGCGCGGAAATGGTCCTGATAACGTTTATTGAAATAGACCGACCCGCTCGCCGGCTCGACGCTCCAGACGCGAACCGGCACCGCGTCGATCATCTGCTGCAGCGCTCGCTCGCTTTGGCGCACCGCCTCTTCGGCACGGACCTGATCGTCGATGTCGTGGCAAAGGCCGTACCATTGGACGATGCTGCCGGTCTGATCCCGCATCGGCTCGGCGCGGCTCGACATCCAGTGATAGATGCCGTCGGCGCGGCGCAGCCGATACCGCATCGCGAAGTTTTCCCCGGTGGCGAGGCAATGGTTGAGAGCATCCCGGAAGCCGGCTGCATCATCGGGGTGAATGATGGCCGCGACGACCGCTTCCAGCCGGCTCACGCCGGCCCTGTCAGAACCCGCGACATCGAAACCGAGGAAATCGACCATTCGTCTGTTGAAGAAGGTCGGTTCGCCCTGAGGCGTCAGACGCCAGACGTGGCTTGGAACCATGTCGACGAGCTGCGAGAGTTCCTGCTCCCGCTCGCGCAACGTCTCCACGCCTTGTCGCAATGTGAGCACGGCCAGCTGGTGTTGCCTGGATATGGCGGCGACAATCAGAGCGGAAAACGCCGAGATGGCCAGAAAAAGCTGCAACATGATCTGCTTGTGTTTCTGGGACTCGGGATCGCCGATAAACTGGCCGGCGCCTGTGATCGTGAAGATGGCAGTGATCAGGGCGAGAAGAGCAAGCGATATGGCCGCGCCCTTGAACTCGAAGCGGACCGCGGCCCAAAGAAGGGGCGGCATGATGATATAGGCGAAGGGAAGGTAGCCGCTGAGCGACAAAGCCGCGACACCGAGAAAAATGAGCCCAAGGACGCAGGCTTCCAGCCATTGTGCAGCCGAGAGCCGGGTCTTGCCGCGCCAGTTCTGAAAGACGGTAAGCGCCAGCGGCGCGACGATCAGGACGCCGGTTGCGTCACCGATCCACCAGAGAGGCCAGGCCGTCACGAAGGATTGCGATTGGATGCCGAACCAGGCGAGCGTCGCGCTTCCCACCGTCGCGCTGACGACCGGCGCAATTCCAGCGCCCAGCACGACGAATGCGAGAACCTCCTGCAAGGTTTCCAGCTGCGCCGGCCGCCTCAGGGTCCGATTGACCAGCCATGCCGCGACCACCGCTTCAAGAGCGTTGCCGACATAGATCAGGAAGGCTGCAGGCAGCGGGCTGTAGAACCAGATGGCATTGCTGAGGAGCTCTGCCAGGCAGCCTCCCAATATCCACCATGGCCAGCTGCGCCTGGGGGCGAGGATGAGCGTTGCGATGAAGAGCCCGCCCGGGGGCCAGATGGAAATACCCGTTCCCGGCACGATCGCGAGCAGCTGAGCAAAGCCGCAGGCGAGCACATAGGCGGCGATGAAGAGCCCAAGATACAGGGCTCGGGGGCGGTGCGACCAGATGCTCATTATCCACTGCTCCTGCCGGACAGACAAGGCCGGGGGATTATCGGCATTTGGTTCAGCACTCGTTCTTGATGTCGGGGCTGGCGAGCTCATGGTCGAACCGTAATCCCGTCAAACCACAGCCGCAACACATGGAAATCCATACGTTGCGCAGAGAGTAGCGTTGCGCTGGCGTCCGGATCTTCGGCGCGAAGGAGCAAGCGGGGAACCTCTCCCGTCCCGCTGGGTCATCCTAAACCCTGGGTCTACTCAGTTATACCTAGGGCTAGGGCGACGAGCCATCCGCATGATGGAAGGGTTTTGGCCTTCCGGTCATTGTCGATCGAATCGATCGCGAGGAGGCCGACATGAAAATTACCGTGGTGGGAGCAAGCGGCCACATCGGAACGCGACTTAGCGAAATCCTGCGCCGGTCGGGCCACGAGGTAACGGCCGCATCCTTGTCGTTTGGCGTCGATACGGTTTCAGGCAGGGGCCTTGAAGCGGCTATAGCGGGAACCGACATGGTCGTTGATGTAACCAACGCTGCATCATTCGGCGACAGCGCTGCACTGGACTTCTTCAAGACGTCGACGAAGAACTTGCTCGCGGCCGCCGCTGACGCCGGCGTGGGGCATTATCTCGCCCTCTCGGTCGTCGGCACGCCCCTGCTCGTGGAAAGCGACTATTTTCGAGCGAAAATGGTGCAGGAGAATCTTATCCGGGCGTCAAGTCGCCCCTATACGATCCTCCGCTCCACGCAGTTTTACGAGTTCATCAGCGGATTGATCGACATTGGAGCGCAAGGCGACGTCTTTCGGCTGCCTCCGGCCCCGATGAGGCCGGTCGCAGCCGGTGACGTCGCTGCCTTCCTGGCCGAATTGACCGTCGCACCGCCTTTGGGCGGTATCGTCGAAATCGGCGGTCCGGAACAGTTCGGTGTCGATGAAATCGCACGGATCTATCTCGCCGCAAACGAAGACGAGCGTCCTGTGATAACGGACCCGTCCACCTCGTATTTCGGTGTCGAATTGACCGACGACGCACTGCTTCCTGGCGCCGGCGCGCGGATGGCGACCGAGAAGCTCTCCGAATGGCTCAACCAGTCGATGGCGTCTTAGCGGCGACCTTTAAATTTGTCGAAAGAAGTAATACCTTCCGCCAAGGAAGTATTACAAAGGGCGCTCACTATGGCCACGACTGTTACCGCGAAAGGTCAGGTGACCATTCCCCGGGCCGTGCGGGACATGCTTGGCATCGTTCCAGGCAGCAAGGTGGATTTTCATCGTGCTCCCGACGGCAGTGTGGTTCTGACGCGCGCCGACAGGAATCGGCCAGCCAGCCGCTTCGAGAAACTGCGCGGCCATGCTGGCAAGGGCCTTGATACGGATGCCATCATGGCTTTGACGCGCGGCGAAACGTGACACTTGTCGATACCAACGTGCTCCTGGACCTCGTGACCGACGATCCGAACTGGTCGGGTTGGTCTGTTGCTCAGCTCGAGACGGCCAGTCTTTAAGGTCCGCTGCTAATCAACGATGTCATCTATGCCGAACTTGCGGTTCGATATGAAAGGATTGAAGCGCTGGAGGCGTTTGTGGAAGAGGCTGGCCTCGACATCAGGCCCATACCCAAGCCCGCGTTGTTTCTTGCCGGCAAGGTCTTCACGCAATATCGCAAGGCTGGCGGGACCCGCACCGGCGTGCTTCCCGACTTCTTCATCGGCGCTCACGCGGCCGTGCAACAATTGCCGCTCCTGACGCGAGATGTCGGTCGCTATCGCAGCTATTTCCCCTCATTGAAATTGATAGCGCCTCGTCCCGATCTAGGCGAGCTTCAAGAAACCTTCGATGGCAGCGACGCCAGATGGTGCACGGATTTCCACCTTTGCGTCGAGCGGCATGACCGACCTCATCGGGATCGGTCGCTTCAGTTCGAACGCACGGGCTGGTCCGTCGCCTCGTTGACGAACGAAATCGGCTGATCGCAATCGGGGGTTACCACGCCGGGCGACCGGCCGGTCGCCACACGCTTTTCGGGTATCGTCTCACCTGACCGACGCGAGCGGCAAGACGGAAGCATGAGGATATTCGACCGGACAAAGCTTCCGACGGGCTCCTGGTGATCCACGGCGGCAACTACCCGAAAGACGACGGACAATAGGCAGACGGAGCCCTTCCATCCTTCACCGCCCGTCACATAAATTCAAAGGAATTCATGTGCATAACGGGAGCGTAGACCTTGCCCGCGAGTACCCTGGAGGGCCCGAACCACCCCGCGAAACTCCGGTTTCGCGCGCTTTGTCCACATGCCTTAATCCGGCTTTTGGTTAAGCATTTGTATTTCGGCCACGAATCGCGGCATACAGTAACTGCGCAACTGAGGCGCTTTCGTCAAAAATTGCGCAGTTATTTGGGGAAGAGATCATGCAGCCGAGTCTTGCGCTTCAGGACGATCAAGAGCATCTGCCGTCGCTTCTGGCAACGGATGCGAAGGAGTTGTCGTATCAGCTTCAGCAGCATCAGGCAAAAATCTTCCCCCCGCTGTCGCGAAAGACGATCAGAACATTTTCGCCGGCGGAGGCTGCGGCCTTCATCGGCATCGGCGAAGGTTATCTACGGCAGGTGGCTGCCGATGGCCATGGGCCTGATCCGCTGGCGAACGGACGGCGGCTCTATAGCGCGACGGATATGGATCGGATCCGCCGGGTCCTCGATGAGCGGAACGGAACACCGAAATATGTGCCGGCCCGCAGGCCGGGGGAAAAGCTCCAGATCGTTTCCGTGATGAATTTCAAGGGCGGCTCGGGCAAGACCACCACCGCAGCTCATCTGGCCCAGTTCATGGCGCTGAGGGGCTACCGCGTTCTTGCCGTGGACCTTGATCCGCAAGCGTCTTTGTCCGCCCTGTTCGGCCATCAACCGGAATTCGACGTCGGAGAGGGCGAAACGATCTACGGCGCGATACGCTATGAGGATCCTCGTCCCATTGCCGATATCGTGCGCGCCACCTACACGCCCAATCTGCACCTTATTCCTGGAAACCTCGAGCTGATGGAGTTCGAGCACGAGACGCCAAAGGCGATGTCGTCGGGTAAGGCGGAGACGATGTTCTTCGCCCGCATTGGCGAGGTGCTGACGGAGATAGAGAGCCTTTACGATGTCGTCGTCGTCGATTGCCCGCCGCAGCTAGGGTTCCTCACGATGTCGGCGCTCTGCGCGGCGACCTCGGTCCTGATCACAGTCCATCCGCAGATGCTCGACGTCATGTCGATGTCACAGTTTCTGACGATGACAAGCGAGCTGATGTCGGTCGTGGAGAAGGCCGGCGGACGCACCAGCTATGACTGGATGCGCTATCTCGTCACGCGGTTCGAGCCGAACGATGGACCGCAGAGCCAGATGACCGGTTTCATGCGGGCGATCTTCGGCAATCGAATGCTTCACAATGCCATGGTGAAATCGACGGCGGTCGCCGATGCCGGCGTCACCAAGCAGACCCTCTACGAGGTCGAGCGGTCACAGTTCACCCGTGGAACTTATGACCGCGCGCTAGACTCCCTCAACCTGGTGAACGGCGAGATCGAAGCCCATATTCGTTCGACCTGGGGAAGGAAATAGATAGATGGCGCGTAAGAACCTCATCGAGATTTCCGCTCCGAGCCCGGCAAGAACCGAAGCTGTCGCACCGCGCGACAATCGACCGATCGCCGGGTTCGTGCCGCAGGAGCGCAGTGCCGCACCGGTCGGGGGCATCACCAAGACGCTCGGCAACATTACCGAGAAAATGGAACGGGCGAGCGAACTGGAGCGGCAGCTCGCGGCCGGCCAGACCATCGTCGATCTCGATCCCGGCCTGATCGACGCATCCTTCGTCAGTGACCGATTGGCGATCGACGCCGTTGAACTTGCTCAGCTTGTCGAGCAGATCCGCGAGCACGGGCAGCAGGTTCCGATACTGGTTCGCCCGCATCCCGAAACCAGAGGGCGTTATCAGGTGGCTTACGGCCATCGTCGCCTGGCGGCCACAAGAGAAATCGGCATCAGGGTGCGCGCGGTCGTCCGCGATCTCACCGACGGCCAGCTGGTCGTCAGCCAGGGACAGGAAAACAGCGCCCGGACCAATCTTTCATACATCGAACGTGCGCTTTTCGCATCGCGTCTTGAAGAACGCAGCTTTGGCCGCGATGTGATCATGGCGGCTCTCGGCGTCGACAAGGCGGCGCTGTCGAGGATGTTGATTGTCATACGGCAGGTACCGCTTGATCTTATCAACGCCATCGGTCCAGCGCCGGATATCGGCCGTCGGAGATGGCTGGAGCTGGGGGAGCGGATTGAGAACGCCGATATCGAGAAGATCGTCGCGGAGTTGTCCGCGGACGACGCGCGCAAAATCTCGAGTGACGAGCGATTTCACCGAGCACTCGTTCTGGCAACGAAAAAGACAGCGGCACAGAGGCCGGCAGTGGTCAAATCCGCGGTCAGCGGGGTGCCTGTGATGATCAAGAAGACAGGATCGGGAGCCACTTTCGTCTTCGACGGCAAGAGCGCACCCGGATTCGATCAATTCGTCCAGGACAGGCTGAAGGGTCTGTTCCAGGAGTTCAACAAGGACAGAGGAGCGTAACGCGCAAAAGAAAAAGGCCCCCAACGACGCCGTCGTGGAAGCCCTTCTCAGATCTTAAGCACATCGAGAATCGCATTTCCTCGAATCACAGTCAAGCGTCTTAGGCACCAAATTGGTGGATGGTTTTCTTTTGCCTGAACGAAGGTGAAGGCAATGGAGAGTGGATATGTGACGACGCCCTTTGGGCGGCGGCCGATGTCGCTTGGCATGCTGGCAAGCCAGCAATTGGCCGAGACCATCGAGCCGGGAATGAAGCGTAGCAAGTGGAAACTGTTTCGGGCGATCTGTGAGGCGCGGCCGGCGCTCGGCGTGACCGATCGGGCGCTGACGGTGCTCGACGCGCTTCTGACCTTCTATCCTGATGATGAGATTTCTGAGGAGAAGGGCCTGATCGTCTTTCCCTCGAATGCGCAGCTTTCGCTCCGCGCCCGGGGTATGACGCCCGCGACGCTGCGACGGCATCTTGCCGTGCTGGTCGAGGCCGGCCTCATCCTGCGCAAGGACAGCCCGAATGGAAAGCGCTATGCGCGCCGCGACAGGGCAGGGGAGATCGGTGAGGCTTTCGGCTTCAGCGTCGCGCCACTGCTTGCGCGCGCAGTCGAGATTGAAGGTCTGGCCGCCGAGGTGGTTGCCGACCGAGAACTCATCCGCGCGACCAGGGAGCGTCTCACCCTCTGCCGTCGGGATATCTCGAAGCTGATCTCGGCAGCGCTCGATGAAGCTGTGCCCGGCGACTGGGAGCAGATGTCGTCGATGTTTCGCGATCTCGTGCGCAGGATTCCGCGCGTGGCGGAGGCCGAGGAATTGGCCACCCTGCTTGACGAGATGTGGCTGCTGCGCGACGAAGTCGTCAACCTGCTTGAAAGGCATGTAAAATCACAAAAAATAGACGCCAATGAGTCTCATTTTGAGCGTCACAAACAGAATTCAAACCCACACTCCACTTCTGAACTTGAACCAAGCTTCGAAACGAAGCAGGACGCGAAGCCTGCGGCCGATAACGACCCGATCGCCGGGCCGCCGGACGAACAAAGGCTGAAACATCCGGCGTCTGCCGGCGCAATGAGCGGCAGGAGACCCGGCGCGGCCGAACCGGCGGCGGGACATACACTGAAATCCTTCCCGCTCGGCCTCGTTCTCCAGGCCTGCCCGCAAATTCTCGATTATGGGCCGGGAGGAACGATCGGCAACTGGCGCGACCTGATGTCGGCCGCTGTCGTCGTCCGCTCGATGCTCGGAGTCAGCCCTTCGGCCTACGAGGAAGCCTGCGCCGGCATGGGGCCGGAAAATGCCGCGACCGTGATTGCCTGCATTCTGGAAAGGGGCGGGCACATCAATTCGCCCGGCGGTTACCTCCGCGATCTCACCCGAAGGACCGAGAAAGGTGAGTTTGCCATCGGCCCGATGCTGATGGCGCTGGTGCGGGCGAATGGTGGAGTGCGGCGCGATGCCAGCTGATGGACTTCAGCTGCATCGCAGTCGTGCATCGGCAGGTTGCTCTCACCTGCGCGGCGGCGCGGTACTTTCCCGCAGGATCAGCTCGACCGGCCACAATTCATGGATCTCGTCTGCGGCGCGCCCAGTGATAAGCTGTAGCGTCAGCTCGGCGCAACGTGTGCCCGCGGCACGCATGGAGGACCGCGTGGTCGAGAGCGACGGGACCATATTCTCGGCCGTCAAATAGGGAAAGACGTCGTCATGAGCGATGACGGAAACATCCTGGCCCACCGTCATTCCGAGCGAACGGACGGCGCGGTAGACACCAAGCGCTGTCATCGTGGAACCGGCAACGATGGCGGTCGGCGCATTGGTACTTTCCAGAAAGGAGCGGGCATGGCGAAAGCCGCTCTCGTCGGAGAACTTATCGCAGACCATGAGGTTCGGATCTGCGGCAAGCCCATGCTCCTGATGGGCTGTCCGAAAACCCTGTTCGCGATGGATTGAATAGGTCTTTCCCCGCAGGCCATTGATCATGCCAATGCGCCGGTGGCCGAGACCGAGCAGGTGTTCGGTCACTCTGCGCACGGCATTTTCATTGTCGATATCGAGCCACGCGTGAACGTGCTCCGTCTCCGAGCGGCCGTGGACCAGGAAAGGCAGGCCCAAGCTGTTCAGCATCTCGATCCGCGGGTCCCTGGGGCGAGGCGAATGGATGATCACTGCATCCACTCGGCGGCTTTCGACCAGGCGTCGGTAGGCCTGTATCTCGTCGTCGTCATTGTGCGCGGTAATAGGCGTAATGAGAATATCCGTGTCGGCTGTTTCAAGGCGCTGCGCCATCCCCGCCATGAACTCAGCGAAATGGATTTCTCCCGAGCGCCCCATCATAACGCCTATCGCTCCGGCTCGCCCGGTCTTTAGCCGCACGGCATTGATATCGGGGCGATAGCCAAGCCGCATTGCTTCGCTCGCGACCCGGGCGCGCGTGGCTTCACTCACCTCGGGATAGCCGCTGAGCGCACGGCTGACCGTCGTCGGAGAGAGCCCAAGCTGCTTTGCAAATTCGCGAAGTTTCATCGGATGTCTTCTTTGTCCCGGCAAATCAATGGACGAAGCGTTGGCAATGCGCAACGGACAAGTGCCAATTCGGTCAAAATTGAAAGCGATTTCAATTTTTAGCGCCGGGCATCTGCCTATGAAAGTCGATAAATACCGCCTAGACGCTGTAAAGTGAGTTGTCTTTACGAAAAAACAACCGAAAGATGCTGTTTATGGCGGCTTGACGCCGTTGAAACCTTCTGCGATGTTCCGTTGGCCAAATCGATTTCAATTTCTGGGAGGAGATTATGAAAAAGTTTGCTCTAGCCTTGTCCGCGCTTAGCTTTGCGATCGCTGCCGGCCCCATCGATGCCGCTGAGATTTCATTTGCCGCCAACACCACGGGCAAGAACGTCGAATTCCTGAACAAGCAGCTCGCGATTTTCGAGAAGGAGACCGGCAATCAGGTGAAGCTCGTCACCATGCCGTCATCGAGCAGCGAGCAGTTCTCGCAATATCGATTGTGGCTTGCTGCAGGAAACAAGGACATCGACGTCTATCAGACCGATGTCATCTGGGCGCCGCAGCTTGCGGACCAGTTCATTGATCTGAAGGAGGCCACCAAGGACGTGGCCGGCCAGTTCTTCCCGTCGATCATCGCCTCGCAGACCGTCAATGGCCGGCTCGTGGCGCTGCCGTTGTTTACCGATGCTCCGGCGCTGTTTTACCGAAAGGACCTGCTCGAGAAATACGGCAAGCAGCCGCCGAAGACCTGGGACGAGATGGCCGCAACCGCCAAAGAGGTTCAGGATAAGGAACGTCAGGCCGGCCAGAAGGACCTTTGGGGTTACGTCTTTCAGGGCAATTCCTACGAAGGGCTGACCTGCAACGCACTGGAATGGGTGAAGTCGTCGGGGGGCGGGCAGATCGTCGAGCCGGACGGGGCGATCTCGATCAACAACGAGAAGGCGGCAACAGCGCTCGAACGCGCCAAGGGTTGGATCGGCACGATCTCGCCGCCCGGCGTGCTCGCCTATCAGGAGGAGGAATCGCGCGGCGTCTGGCAGACCGGCAATGCCGTCTTCATGCGCAACTGGCCCTATGCCTATTCCCTCGGCAATGGTGCCGACAGCGCCGTGAAGGGCAAGTTCGACGTGATGACGCTGCCGGTTGCGGCCGCCGGCGACAAGCCGTCTTCCACGCTCGGCGGCTGGAACCTGGCGGTGTCGAAATATTCGGAAAAACAGGAAGCAGCCATCGCGCTCGTAAAATTCCTGGCGTCGAAGGACGTGCAAAAGGCCCGCGCCATCGAGCTGTCCAATCTCCCGACACTGACCGACCTTTATGATGACAAGAATGTCGCCGCCGCGCAGCCCTTCATGCCGAACTGGAAACCCATTTTCCAGGACGCAGTGCCGCGTCCTTCGGCAACAGCTAAGGTGAAGTACAACGAAGTCTCGTCGAAATTCTGGACGGCAGTGCACAATACGCTGTCCGGCAGCGGCTCGGCTGCCGAGAACCTCGAGCTCCTCGAAGCCGACCTGACGACCCTCAAGGGCGATGCCTGGTGAGGAACGGGACCGGCGACCGTCAGGTCGTCGGTCCACTCTCCGGAGGGCTTAAACAGGGGTAGGCTTTCATGACCGAAATCGCAGTTCCACAAGCAGTTGAACCAAGGGTTTCCCGTCTCAGGGCCTCTACGGAGCTGCGATCCGAGCGCATCCGATCGGCCTGGGTGTTCCTGGTGCCGACGCTGTTGATCCTGGCAATCGTCGCCGGCTGGCCGCTGTTCAGAACGATCTATTTCAGCTTTACGAATGCGTCGCTCAACGACCTTGGCAATGCGCAATTCGTCGGCTTTGCCAATTATCTGTCGTGGGTGACGCTGAAGAGCGGAAAGACCGTCTATCGCGGCCTGCTCGCCGATCCGGTCTGGTGGACTGCCGTCTGGAACACGGCCAAATTCACTCTCCTTTCGGTGACGATCGAGACTGTGCTCGGCTTGATCGTTGCGTTGGTGCTGAACGCACAGTTCGTCGGGCGGGGCATCGTTCGCGCCGCAATCCTCATTCCCTGGGCGATTCCGACCATCGTTTCGGCCAAGATGTGGGCCTGGATGCTCAACGATCAGTTCGGCATTCTCAATGATGTTCTGCTCGGCTTCGGCTTAATCAGCGAGAAGATCGCCTGGACCGCCAATCCGGAAACGGCGATGATCGCCGTGCTGATCGTCGACGTCTGGAAGACGACGCCCTTCATGGCGCTTCTAATCCTTGCCGGACTTCAGATGGTGCCGGGAGATATTTATGAAGCGGCCAGAATCGATGGCGTCAATCCGATCAAGGTGTTCTGGCGTCTGACGGTGCCGCTGATCCGGCCTGCCATCATGGTTGCCGTGATATTCCGAATGCTGGATGCGATGCGCATCTTCGACCTGATCTATGTTCTGACGCCCAACAATGCGCAGACAAAGACCATGTCGGTCATGGCGCGGGAAAACCTGTTCGACTTCGACAAGTTCGCCTATGGCGCTACCGCCTCGACAGTGCTTTTCCTCATCATCGCTTCCGTCACCGTCCTTTATATCTGGCTCGGCCGCGTCAGGCTCGGCGGGGAGGAAAGCTGATGCTGCTTTCGATCACCAAGAATACGCTCTTCTACCTGCTGGTCACGATCATCGTGATCATTGCGGTATTTCCGTTCTACTATGCGATCCTCACCAGCCTGAAGACCGGTACGGCGCTTTTCAAAGTCGACTATTGGCCGACCTCGATCTCCTTCGGCAACTACACTTCCGTGATGGGCCAGGGCGGTTTCGTCCGCAGTCTTGCGAATTCCGCGATGATCGCCTGCGTCGTGGTTTCAGCATCGCTGTTACTTTCGATCACCGCTTCCTTCGCTTTGGCCCGCGTGCACTTCCGCGGACGGGCACTGTTGATGCTGACAATTCTTTCGGTGTCGATGTTCCCGCAGATTGCCGTGCTCGCGGGCCTCTTCGAACTCATCCGCTGGATCGGCATCTTCAACACGCCCTTCGCGCTGATCTTCTCCTACATGATCTTCACGCTGCCGTTCACCGTCTGGGTGCTGACCACCTTCATGCGGGAATTGCCGATCGAGATCGAGGAGGCGGCGATCGTCGATGGCGCCTCGCCATGGGTCATTGTCACCCAGGTGTTCATGCCGCTGATGTGGCCGGCGCTGGTGACCACCGGGCTGCTCGCCTTCATCACCGCCTGGAACGAGTTCCTTTTCGCGCTGACGTTCACATCCTCCGATACGCAGCGAACCGTCCCGGTCGCGATTGCCTTGCTGTCGGGCAACAGCGAATTCGAAATCCCCTGGGGCAACATCATGGCGGCTTCGGTGATGGTGACCGTGCCGGTTGTCGTGCTTGTTTTGATATTCCAGCGCCGGATCATTTCGGGGCTGACCGCCGGCGGCGTGAAGGGTTGAGGGAGTAGGACATGGCAGAAATCCGACTGGAAAATATCCGCAAAAGTTTCGGCGCCTTCGAGGTGATCAAGGGTGTGACGATGGACATCCGCAGGGGCGAGTTCATGGTGTTCGTCGGGCCTTCGGGATGCGGCAAGTCCACGCTGCTGCGGCTTATCTCCGGCCTCGAGGACATTACGTCAGGAATTCTGTCGTTCGACAACGAGACGGTAAACCGGCACGCGCCCTCCAAGAGAGGGATCGCCATGGTGTTCCAGTCTTACGCGCTCTACCCGCATATGACGGTGTTCGACAACATGGCTTTCGGCATGAAGCTTGCCGGGAGCACCAGAGAGGAATCCCGCCGGCGCGTTGAACATGCCGCCGGCATGCTGCAACTCTCACCCTATTTGGACCGCTTGCCGCGACAGCTCTCCGGCGGGCAGCGTCAGCGCGTAGCGATCGGCCGGGCGATCGTGCGCGATCCCAAGGTCTTTCTCTTCGATGAGCCGCTCTCCAACCTCGATGCGGCGCTTCGCGTCGCGACGAGACTTGAGATCGCAAAGCTTCATCGCAGCATGCACGGCACGACGATGATCTATGTGACGCATGATCAGGTCGAGGCCATGACGCTGGCCGATCGGATCTGCGTGCTGAGAGACGGCGTCGTCGAGCAGATTGGCACGCCGCTGGAACTTTACGACAGCCCCAATTCGGTCTTCGTCGCCGGTTTCATCGGTTCGCCGAAAATGAATTTCCTGTCGGGCGAACAAGCGCAACCCTATGACAGCCATACGATCGGTGTGAGGGCTGAGCATGTCCGCGTCACGAACGAGTCCCCGGCTTGGAGTGGCACCGTCATTCATTCGGAAATCCTCGGCTCCGATAGCTTCGTCTACGTGGATATCGGGGCTGATGAGCCGCTCATCGTGCGGGAGGCAGGCGTCTCCCGACACGAGCCGGGCCAGACGCTTGGCCTTACGCCGCTTGCCGGCCATGTCCACCGTTTCGACCGATTTGGCCGGGCTCAGGAGCGGGCAACGCTGCAGGCCGCCTGATCTTCCCCGGGGCCGATGTTTTTCGCAAAGCCCGATCCAATTAACGACCAGGAGTAAAACGAAGTGAGCATTCGCACCATCGTCTGGGGTGAAAACATCCATGAGAATACCAATGAAATCGTCCGGGGCATCTATCCCGAGGGCATGCACACGGCGATTGCCAATGCCTTGAACAGCGATCCCGCGATCTCCGCCACCACGGCGACGCTGCAGGAGCCGGAACACGGATTGAGCGAGGCCCGCCTGGCCGAAACC
>Ga0123341_1001197_pt1 | contig 18819 bp, 10 predicted proteins | sample Turbeapinknodule_FD_89959 | JGI IMG/M metagenome (GOLD analysis project Ga0123341, IMG submission 89959) | Root nodule microbial communities of legume samples collected from Mexico - Turtle bean Mexico pink nodule | ecosystem: Host-associated > Plants > Roots > Nodule | place: Mexico: Nepantla...
AAAGGGTTTCTGTGCAGGTGGTAGAAATATGAAGTTTAACATGCCTGTGCATGACAATGGAGTCATCCACTTCATTTCAGATTGTGGCTCTTACATCACTAAAGGGAGCCCTTATTTTGAACCCTATATAATGTCCTACAATATCAAGAATGGCACCTCCACAATGCTCAAGTTGTCCAAAACTGCTAGAAAGAGCTCAACTGATCAGAAGTGTGACATGAGCATTTTCAACTGGGGTAAGGTGTCAATGGCAAGTTCCTCCATTTGCTTGGTAAGACTTAAAAGATTTACTTTCAAAGTTTGGGTTTTGAAAGATTATAAAACAAGTAGGTGGAGGAGAGTTATGAAGTTAAAAACAAAAGAAATGGGTTTGAAGGAAAAATACCCTACAATCACAGGCTTCACGGTTATGAATGGTGAACTTCTCATTTTTGCTACTGAAAAATATATCTACTGTTGTGGCTTGACCGGAGAAAACTACATGAAGATTGAGGAAATATGTGAAAACAAATGTAAATACTATGTTTCTCTTACTTCATACATGGATACTCTTCGTCCATGTGGACCTGGAGCTATATCTTTGCCATGTTAGAATTCTTATAAATGTTTGATTTGTAGAAGAAATAAATGTAACTCTTTTATGTTTTTTTTTATCATACTTTGTTATTATAATTTCTCTTTACCAAATAGTAATATTGTTATGATAAATTTCATACTAATTGTTTCAATTTAATCGATATTTTAAATTAAAATAAAATCTACATAATATTTTATTAGGATCTTAATTTTTTAAAAATCTATTGAATATTTTACTAAATTCATATTTTTGTTTATTTTCACTATTAAAATGAGAATATCTTGTTTGTGGCATGAATATTCAATTTAAAGTAATGAGAAAACATAGTGTTGAATAAAATTTAACTACCAATTGGAGTGAAATCAGTAGCAAAGAAAAGGCTAATCCACATGGAAGATATATTTTTTCTTAAGAAGTCCCACATTGTTCGCCTTATTTCTCAGGACGCAATTTATATATGTTGAGTTTAAAACCTGAAAATTTGACATGGTATCCAATAGTTCATTTTGGTATCTTGTCTGATAGTGGGGAGGTGTTTGTTAGAGTGGGGACATGTTTTTTGGTCAATAGTAACCATTGAAGAGGTAAAGTGACCATATTATTATAAACCAATTCTTTATGTTTTTCCCATTTCACTTATCACTTCAGTTGTTGGGTGATTCAGCAACTGCCATTATTACTCGTTTTGTATCTATTTGGCTATTGGACTGTTCCTAAATCATCACTTGCACCCATGGATTCACGCACGAACCACATCAAGCACAACAAAAACAAAATGGAAACATACATATACAAGGTTATGACTCGTTGAAATTTATAGTGATTAACTCTTTTTTGAAATATATAGGGTTAACCCTTTTTGGAAAATCAAAACAAAAAAACTAATTAAGACCAAATGCTTAAGCCCTAGAATTTTGTGGTGAAGGACTAAAATCCCAGTTCTTCAAACTTCACACAGGTTCAAACAGTAGCAAACCTAGTAGATTTTCCATAGCATCACCCGCCTAAGCTGTAGGAATTAAGTGAAGTTGATGATGAATTGGTACCTTGTCCTCCAATAGTCACTCCCTGACCCTTCAAAAATCAAAAGGAAGTTGTTAGTTTAGTATGTTTAGAATAATTGAATACTGTAATTTTAACTTCTAAACTTACACATTGGCAAAATGCTCTGTGGCACACTCTGGCGAAATAGTAATATTCTGGAGAATAACATGCGGCACATGTTGGATCATCCAATGTTCTCTTCCTCCATTGGGAACAATGCTTTGTTCAAATTCAGTTGGCATCTTCCAGACAGTGAGAACTTCAAGTTTCTCTAAGTGTTGAATGCCAGAGGGTACCCTCTTGAGTTTGGGGATTTCCTTTAAACGAAGTTTTTCCAAAGAATGCAATGCTCCTCTATCAAAACATATGGAAGTCAAGTTTTGCAAACATTTGAGCCGTAGTTCCTTTAGTGTCTGAAACCCTCCCTTTTGAAAATGCAAGGCTTCACCTTCATAAGCATGGGATTTGATAGAGAGGAACAACAAATTTGGCATATCCTTTATTGATTCCAATGGATCATTAGTTAAATGAGAGTACACCAAAGACAGTTTCACAAGATTTTGAAGTTGTGGAATCCAATTTGGTAACACTTTTAACGTTCCACATAGGTAAAGCTTCCTAAGTGCATTCAGAGATGACTTAAAGTGCAAATCAATAACTTCATCATCATCTTCTACATATATATGCAGTGTCTTCAAGAACTGCATCTCATTGACTGAGGAACATAGAGTATCACTGTGTTCTCCCTTAAAATTAGTAATCCTCATATCCCTTAATTGTTTTAGCTTTCCTAGCTCTCTAATCACCACTCCATCGTCATCAATTTCCAGAAACAGTATCTTTTGTAAGGATGCCATGCTTCCAATAGTATCCTTCACTGAAGTGGAAGATATTTCGTCAGCCATAAGATGACGTAGCTTTCTGAGATTGCAAATCTCCTCTGGCATGTCATACACTTCTGTTTCTCGTACATCCAAGGTCTCCAAGTTTTGGAGCTTACCAATGGATTTTGGAAGACTTTTTATCCATGAATTCCTGAAGCTCAGATATTTCAAGTGGATTAGATTCCCCAAAATTTCAGGAACATCATCTATCATAACTTCTTCAAAATCAAGTACCTTCAATGGCATGTATTTTGCAAGTATTCCACCAACGCAACTTTCAAAACATTCTACATACGAGAAAAATAGAATTGACCGAATGTGTGATCCTTCAACAATTAAATCATCACAATCGGTTTCTATTGTTAAGCGTCTAATGATTCCACCAGACATTGACATATTATTCTCACCCATATACTGACAAAACCCTGTATCCTTCATTTTTCCACTGATCATTTCATGTATTGAGTCATGAACACGACACCCTCTAGCTTTTCCATCTATGGAAAATGAAGATACTTGCACCAAACTTCTAGTAATCAACTCCTTTAAATGTTTTTGTGCAACTTCTTCCAAAGTTTTTCCTCTTTCCTGTTTGATAAACCCTTCAGCAATCCACTGCCGAATCAATTTACCAGATTTAACTTCATAGTCTTCTGGATACATTCCAAAATACAGTAAGCATAATCTGAGATTGTAGGGCAAGTCATTGTAACTTAAACTTAAAATTTTTGTTATACTACTTAACTCAGAGTTACTTTCCAACTTTAAACTTAGATTTTTACTAAATTTTGCCCATTTAGCTGCAGTTTGAACTTTTTGAGATAATAGACCACCGATGGCCACAATTGCTAGAGGTAAACCTTTACACTTTCTAACAATTTCAAGAGATATATCTTTAAGTTCTTCTGGACAACCTCCGTTAGAACCATAAAATGCCTTCTTACATAGCAATCTCAAAGATTCTTCTTCACTTAAAGGTTCTTCAAGCTTATGCACTTCAATAAAAGAAGATTTCTTACAAAAGTAAGCAACATTTTCGTACCTGGTTGTGATTAATATTCTGCTTTTATTCTTATCATCAATCATAGCAGATTCAATGTCATCCCAAAATTTTTTATTCCACACGTCGTCGAACAAGACAACATACCTCCTATTCTGCAAGTGCTTCCGAACTTCTTTTATCAACGACCTTCGATCCATTGCAGCAAAATTTTGAGGAAGAACCTCCTTTTTCTCACCGCAAAGCTCCTTCAACATATCCTGTAGCAAGATTTCTACTTTATAGGATTGAGACACTGTGATCAATGCATGACACTCAAAGTCGTTATGGACCTTGTCAAAAGCTTGCTTTGCTAGAGTGGTTTTTCCCACCCCTGGAATTCCTACAACAGAGACTACAGTGCGTTCTTCTCGTCCATTTGTCAACCAATTTTTCAATATATGCCTAGGGCCATCAAGGCCCACAACATCATCTTCCTTGACAGAGAGAGGATCCATTCGAAGTTGGTGCCAGGTGATATTTTGATTTCCTCTTGAACGGTTTGGTTTTCGTTCTAAAGGAAATTTGTTTTGAAAACCATCTCTTTCAGCATGAGCAAGTGATTTAACATCCTGAATCTTATACGCTATTTGAAGGCGAAGTATGAGAGTTTTGATGTACCCAACACCCTCACAGAGTAAAGCTGCACATCGAGGATCATCTTCAGGTTGCTTTTCCTCACAGATCACATATTCATCGATGACATCTTCCATGAGAAAAGTTGCTTCTCTCAGTTGCATCACCCTTCTTTTGATTCTCTCCCGCCTACTGGTATCTTCTTCATCTTCAGCCAGTTTATCTGCATCTTTGATGAAATCTTGAAAGGCATCAAGTTCATCAGTAAGGTCTGCAACTTCTTTTGGGAGATCTCTCAGCATTTTCATAGCTTCAAACAATTTTGGAAGCACATGCTGATTAGCGAAGGACACTGCAGTTTCTGCCATTTCAGTCTAGCTAGCTTTGTTTTCTTTTGATTTGTGGTGAGTGCAGAACTTTATGTAGTTCAAGATTATATATAGGCAGTAGTAAGAGGAGGACTTTGAGTTTCGCTTCTCAATTCTTTCATTTATTCAGCAAGTTGGATTCATAACTAATTTATTGGATTTGACTTCTCATGTTGTTGCTTAAAAGGATCATGCCCATCATCAAAAATACTTTTTGGATTGTTTACACATTATTAAATATCATCCATTGGTCCAAAAACACATGCATGCTAGTTTGACTTTCTGCAGATATGTGGGAGCATGCCATGCCAGCATTGAATTTGCATTTTGTTAATGTTAATTAGTTGTCACCTATAATTTTTAAGCTTGCTGCACCTATAAGAAAGTTAAATTTCATCTCATCTCACAAAAAGTCATAGCATCTGATAAAGAAAACAGATTGTGGTTAAGTTTTGATCTGTTTATATTCAGTTTCAGATAATGTGTCATGAAAGTATGAAAACAAATTATGAGGTGAATATAGTGATTCATATTACTTTTTGTCTTTAATTAAACAATAATGTTAATTATATTGTTTATGGAGAACGAGCTAGATGCTTGTCTTGTCAGTATTATTTTTGGCAACAAAAGTCGTAACCCTGCTTGGGAATTTAATGGCATGCCATTTATGAAATACTAGCGTTTGAATGTTGCATTGGCTATGTAGTTTTAGCTTAAAACTTCAGTTAAAAACTTTATTTCTTACCAATGTGCATCTGAACTTTGCATCTGCAATGTTTAAGGGAATAGAAAAGAAACTGAATAATTTGTTAACCAGGTACTGAATTTCAAGAATTGAACTCTAAAACTTCACTTGGACTTTTCTTGCATGTAATTCATCTTCATCTTGTATCTTTATATTAGACATTGTGTTTGAAATCATTCTCCTGTGAAATAGTCATGTCAATCTTTCTTTCTATTTCTAGTTTATTCTCTTGATTACTTTTGGATGAGTTTTGAGAAGAAGAAAAGAAATTGAGACGAGTTGAAGATATAAAATCAACAGTCACTTAATCTTGTTCCATCTCATGATTCTCATTGCTATTTATTTATTAGAGCTCTTTCTGTTTGATTTATAGATTATAATTTTGTGTTTTTGTTACTGTTGAAAATGTTATCTGAAAAACAACTTTCTGGTCATTCAAAGTGAGAAAAAAAAGAAACCAATTTAAAATTGAATCTCAAAAGGTTGTCCTTAGAATTTCTATTCAGAAGGATGAAAATCTAGAAAATTTATGCTCTAAAGCTGAAATTCTAGAGAATGAAGAACAAGAACGAGATATATACGAAGAGTAGGATATTTTACTTAAAAATAATGAGATTCAAGATTATTTTCATAATGAAACTGATAATAATTCTTATGTTAAAAGCTGTAAAATTAAGCGTTGAAAGTTTAATTATTAACTCTGGACACAAACATGTTGGGAAGTCTTATAAATGTTGTAATTGCAATTAAAACAGACTAGAGATATAAGAGAAGCTTCACTTCAATTAGTTGAACAAGATAATGATTCAGGTTTAAGAGCGAAATTAAATCTTTAGCATGTATGGAATTGGAACTTAGTAGGAATGATTATTTGGTATGAACTATTGACTATTATAAATGGAATTAATAAAAGTTCGCAAACAAAATATATATGTGTTGATGTGGCTATAAAACTTGTAAAAGGTTTAATTAAGTACTTAGAGAAATATTGAGAATATGGTTTTGTAAATGCTATTGTTACTGAGAAAACATACAAATAAAATGGATATTAAATTGGAAATTAAAAATTTACTGGATACTTATGGCAAAACCAATCATATATTAATAAATTGAAACCCCTATTGATTTTTCTGAAAACATTCTATTGTTTCTCTAATGCATGAATAACTTAAATTACTATTACATCTCTTGGAAGATGTTTTTTCGAAATAAAAACTGCTAAAATCTTATTTGCAATCTGTTATCTCACAAAATAGATTAAATTGCTTAACTCTAATTTATATTGAAAACAATTTCTTAAAATATCTTGGTTATGAAAGAATTATTGATGATTTTCCAATATAAAAAATACAGATAGAGGGATAGAATCATAGGCTAGTGTCAAATAGTTTGAGAGAATTGCAATCTTAGAAAAAAAACACACTGATTGACTAAAAGAGGATGAATGAGATCCAATGGTGTTTTATTTATAGAGAAATTATTAATAACTAACCATCAAGAAACTACCCGATCAACTTACCTACCCCACTAACTATTCTGATACATGCATAACCCATAATCCAAGAAAGCTTCTGTTCACAGTGTTATACTTTCCTTTTCATACTTTATCCAACTCACAAATGTGTTATGGGTGAATCATAGGATACCTTTCATGTACAATCAGAACTTGCTAGTGCACATGTCAAATGTCAACAAAAACCTGGTAATATTGCAATAGTTCAGGAAGAAAAGGAAAGTAAAAAATCTCACGAGGAGGGTGATTCATACGTGCTACAAAATTTAGTTACACTCTTACTTTTGTCAATAGAAGAAATGCCATAGAATTCTTCTAGGTACGCCAAAGCTTCTGAGTTGCTGTTACAAACCTTCCACAATGATGCAACCTCTCCTTTAGAGACAGTTCCCCAACCCTCACAGTCATTTAAGAAATCAAGCAGCTTTGAATAAAATGAATCATAGTTCATCAAGAGCAAGGGAACAGGAAACTTTGATCCAATCCGTTCCAGCTGAATCAATGCCATCATCTCAAACACCTCATCTAAAGTACCAATCCCACCAGGAAGGGCAACCACGGCAGTCTTATCAAATGAGTTGTTCCTCACTACAGCATCCACCAGCCCATGCTTCCTTGCAGAGAAAAACCTGAGCAAAAACGTTAAAACAATTCATGCAGCCAATTACATATATGTCAATAGAACATGTTATTGATCAACAGTTGAAGATTACCTGCAGGTGAGGTAATTTTCTGATGGTAAGTATGGATGAAAGTTAGATGCTGTCCATTCACCAGCTTCTTTTCCTATCTTGAATCCACCGACTGGTTTTCCTGCTAGCATGGCACCTTGAGTAACAGCGTCCATTAGCCCTGGTCCAGCCCCTGACCAAGAAGTGCAGTCCAAAAGATTTGCTATCTGCGCAGCAGGATATATGAAAAAAATAATCACAACTTGTAACACCCTTTGCCACTATCACTGCTGTTAATGCCAGAATCCATGTGAATAGATAACAACTGAATGAGATCTTATACAATACCCACAAACATCTAAGCTGAAAAAAGAGGCAGGAAGCTATTGTAAGAATTTACTTGCCTCTTTAGCCAGCTCTTGTGTCTGCACATAATGTGAATGACTGGGTCCCATCCTTGAAGAACCCAGATACACAGCTCCTCTCCCTAATCTGTTTATGAGTTCATAACATTTTTTAATCTCTTCTCTAACCTGTAATATTAAGAAAACAGAAAAGGAGTGAGGAATCAGTTTCCTGGATTATCACTGGAATTACGAAAAAATCTTTATATGAAGTTAAACAAGAGGGAATGAATTAACAGCATAGCAAAACTCGGTGTAAAGTGTTTTTCCAGTGAACTCAAATATGTAACAATTACGATTGGTCCCTGCCATTAAACACTATTATTTCTGTAGTGCTTCATAGAGCTGCATCAAACACCAAGAGTTTGCACTAGTTATAGGCACCAGAGATTGAGATATTAAGTCCAAATATACTTAGAGTGACACCTGCTTGATTAAGCCAAAAATATATTGCCCCAAGTCAAGACCAGATAGAATTTACCGTAGGTCATGCAACACTTTGCATCATATATTGCATCTTACATTTCTTAAGCTCTCTCCTTTAAATGAGGCATATCCATGATATTCATTATATAATCAATAGCACCATCCACCAAGTGCAAGAAAAAATATAAAAATTGAAAACGAATTTAAGAACCAATACTCTCTGAGGCAGCAAAATAGTAAGGCGGTTAGTAGACATGTCAGAAGCCAACAACTACTTCAGCCCTACTAAAATATGAATTTCATGACTAGAAAACACAAAACCTTCTAGATACAGATCATGTTATAAGTTACTTTTCCAGATAGGAATGTAAAATTCAATTAGAACTTAGTTTTTCATAGATTAAAATATTCCTATCAGCAAATTGAAAACTCGACAGAATAAATATTCCTATCTTCCCATCATTGTAGCGCAGGCAATTCTTCTATCAATTATCAACAACACATTCCCAAAAACAGATTCAATTGAACACATCTTACCACTGGTTACACCCTCTGAACTAAAACATCACACAGCCATCAGTTGTCACCCCCACTGCTTACATGGATTTAACCCCTACTCTTCCAAGCAACCCAACTAAACAGAAACTTTCATATCACAAAAGGGTTTCAACTTTCACCAATTCCCATCAAATTTATGCAGCAAGAAATAAACAAATAAGCAAAAGGCACTAACTTTGACAAGATGGTAAATGCTACCTCATCTGGGCTCTTCCTCTCATCCAAGTCACTGAACTCTTGCTTGCTTAGAGAAATCTTTCTTTGAAGGGCCTTGGGCTTTGAGAACTTGAAACCAATTATATTGCTCTCTTGTCTTTTGTACAAAAAGTGGCACTTGATTCTTGCTTCGTGAGTGTTTCTCAGTGCAATATGAGTACCCAACGAAGCTGCCACTGAGAAACCCATCCCTCAGATTCCTAAAGGCTTCAACTTTTGAAGCCTTGTAAGCACCCAAAATTCAAGGTCTGAGTTTTCTAGGAACATAAACAATATAAGGTCATTGCAGAAAAAGGAATCAGGAATCAGGAATGAACAAGGTGCTCTTCTTCTCACCCTCTTACATCTACAATGCTGTATAAAATTATCACATTACCCTCACCCATTCTCATGAGTGTTTTAAAAAATATTTAATTATGCTTTCAGTGTAAATCTGATTTTGTTTTCTCAAAATAAAAATTATTTTAATTCCTCAAATTCCACAAAAGAAAATTAATTTACAAACGTTAAATTTGAGAAAAATAAAAATAATTTAAAAAATTCATTTAAATATATCAAAGTGTTAATAACTTCTTCATGAAGATTGTTCCAAATAATCTTAATAAGTTGAATGGATTTGCATTCGTGAATAAATAAATTTAATAACTTTAACTAAGAAAAACTTTTATCAACATCCACCCAGCAATATTGATTTATATTAATTGAAAATAATTTTGTTCCTGTCAATAAAAAAAACTCTGTCAATATAAAACAAAAAAATCTCTATTAAATTAACTGAACTAACACTCTAATTGACACGTTGATATAAAGACAATTTTCATTAATATCAATTAAAAAAGGGTTTACTGAAAAATAAAGTAATTATTTATAACTTCATAAATAAATGAAAGTATAATTTGTAGTGTGTTTTTTGTTTTCATTACTTCAACTTTTTGTATGATAAAATATTATTTGTTAATTATAATTCAATTTTTCTATATAATGAGTAGCTTGTTAATAATTTGAAGATTATTGGATAATGAAATGTTATTTTTTTTTTACCATTTACTTGTTAAAGTGGTAATAATACTATTTTTTGATGTTTTTTTCTCATCAAAGAGAGCTTCCCCAAGGAGACTATTTATCCCCATATTTATACTACTAATGCATGGAGAAGTGATTCAATCAAGGTTCAAAGTGGTGTTTGGCAACTTGTAAAGGTTTCTAGGAATGGTTCCACTATTATTTATTTATTTATTTATAACTATTTTCTAATTATTATTAAAAATATTCTTTGCATTCAGATAAGATTATTTAAATAATCTCTTCTTAAAATTTGTTTAGTTTTGGAATTGAAAGCTTTTCTTGATAGGTTCTACAAATACTTTTGCATAATATGGCCAACCTTTTCAAAATGTATGGGCAGTATTCAATAAAATCGAGTGGTGCAGAAAGAAGATAAAACCCATTACAGAGTAGGCTTTAATTTACACTAGGTTGGCCATTTACTTCCTCCACTATCATAATTACTAATTGCACCTCAATACTAACAGCAAAAATCTAAAATACCACAGACACCATCATTCTTTACTGCACTCAATGAGAGGAAGACAGAGAGAGAGAATAACACATTGGGTTTGGTGAAAACTAGAAAGTTTTTTTTATGTGCTCTAAAAAATTTGTTTCAAAAAATAATTTGATCTAGAAACTTTTTTTATATGTTTAAAAAATACGGTGGTGCAATTAGTAATTCTTTGTATGCATGTTGTAAACGCTCAATGTGGCCCAATGGGTTCTTAACCTAACATCCTTCAACTTTTCTTCTTCTTCTTCTTCTTCTTCTTCTTCTTCGCTGAACGGGCGAAGTTACTAGCCAGAGCTCGCAGCAGTACCACCGTTCTACTCTGCCAAAATGGGTACGTTTTATTTTTTTCTTTCTCTCTCTCTCTTGTAACTTAATGTGTTGATTCATGTGAGTTCGCGTAGGTATCTCTCGTGATTCCATGCACAAGAGGCGCGCTACTGGTGGCAAGAAGAAAGCTTGGAGGAAGAAGAGAAAGTAAGTTCTTCTAACTCTAACTAATTATATTTCAACATTAGTTGAATAAATTTTTTTTATAATCAATGTTATGTGTTTTGACATTTATTTGGATCTAATCAGAATTAGAGTGAAACAGTCAGTAATTCAAGGTTTATCAGAGTGAAACCCTAATTTTAACAAAGAAGTTTATCGATGTCATGTTTTTTTTAGTGATGATTTTGTGTTTAATGGGGTGTGTTTGATTGCAGGTATGAGCTTGGGAGGCAGCCAGCAAACACAAAGCTGTCAAGCAACAAGACAATTAGGAGGATTAGGGTTCGTGGTGGGAATGTAAAGTGGCGTGCTTTGAGGCTTGATACTGGGAACTATTCTTGGGGGAGTGAGGCTGTGACTCGCAAAACAAGGATTCTTGATGTGGTGTACAATGCATCCAACAATGAGCTTGTTCGGACTCAGACATTGGTCAAGAGCGCCATTGTTCAAGTCGACGCTGCGCCCTTCAAGCAGTGGTATCTTCAGCATTATGGCGTTGACATTGGTCGCAAGAAGAAGATTGTAGCTTCTGCCAAGAAGGAAGGAGAGGTACATGTTAGTTTAATTTCTTGCTAATACGTGTTTACATATAGTTTCACTTTTAGTTATTTTCCTAGCTGAATTGTGGTATGATATTTAGTGTCCTTAGCCCTGTGTCAATGTTGGTTGTTGGAACTTGGAAGCTTGCATCTTTTTCTTTATTGTCTCATCCAGTAATTCTTGTTATTTTTTAAGAATTTAATTTTTATGCATTGTCCCTTTGGAACTTTTTTACATAGATATTCAATGAGATTTGATAATTTTATCACATATTCTCTCTATTTCATTAATATAAGATGTCGTAACCCTTTGAAATGGTAAATTTTTGTTGGATACCTATGTAAAGACCTTTCACTGATAATATATATAATTAAACTTATTTTATAATTATTGTTTGAACTATCCAAGGTTATGAAGTATCAATGTAGAACAAAAAGGATCTAAAACAAGTTCTGGAACTGTGTTGCTATTGCTACATGAAATAGTTTATTTTTTAAACTTGGGAACAGGTTATCATTTTTTACAAACTGCAATTTTGTTTTTCTTTAAATAAATGTTGTATATTTTGCTTGCTTATTGTTTATTTGCTTCATTCACTCATTCAGTATATTTGTTTGGACAGGATGGTGAAGCTGCAACCGAGGAGGTGAAGAAGAGTAACCATGTCCTAAGAAAATTGGAAAAGCGAAAACAGAGCCGGGTGCTTGATTCTCACATTGAAGAACAATTTGGAGGTGGTCGCCTTTTGGCTTGTATCTCATCCCGACCTGGCCAATGTGGCCGTTCTGATGGGTATGTTACTTTGTACTCAATTAGATAACGGAGATGTAAATAGTGTTTGTTTTCCTGCTTCCCAGTGAGAGTATTTTTTAAAATTGCTTTTCATAGCTAGAACAATCATCCCATTTGTGACTTGCAAGAGCATATATATGATGACCTAGCATTTAAAATATGTTGATAGTGGCGGAAAATAAGGGATTTAGTCTGTCAAGTGTTAACAAGTTGATCTCATGTTGTGTTGAGGAGATCTTGAAATGGTTTGGTTACCTCTGCTAAAATGAAATTGCAAGACATTGATGTAAATCAGTAGCATACCTTATTAGCAATTTTATCATGTAATCTGAAGCAGCATGTCTGGTATGCTAGCGTCAAAAATATATTAAGTTATATCAGATGCTTGAAAGTTTTGCCAAGTGAACAATATTCTTTCATTTTTAATTTAATGGTTCTGGCTGTTGGTGCTTAATGTCTTCTAAATTATTGGCAGATATATATTAGAGGGCAAAGAGCTGGAATTTTACATGAAGAAGCTTCAGAAGAAGAAGGGCAAGGGTGCTGCTTAAGATATTGTCTATCTTCCTAACTCTTTTTATCAGATTTTCTTGATGGTCTTAACTATCCAGTCAGATTATACGTTCTGCTAGGAAGTCGACTTTCTTGAGGAGGGAACGGTTTATGGTGTAAACATGGCCAATAACTTCTATTTCTTTATTTAGAGTGAGTTTAAATCGATTATCTCCACCGTTACAGATTTATAGTACATGACTCTCTCACCTTGTATTTTCCTGAACATGATGTGCTGGTTTTTCAAATAGTGTGGTATAAGCAAATCCGTTACCAATTAGTAGTATTTTTTAAACAATTTGGAAACCCAGTTATGTTCTTGTTCATGTTATAGCTTGTTAAAGAACAAATATAAAAAAACTCTAGCATAAACTAAAGTATCAAAAGGACCAAAAAACACTCTCGCTTTACTTCTAAAACAAATTTGGAAAAACTAATAAATTGGATCTTTAATCAGAAATTTTAATAAAGATACAAGTGACGTGTATTTATACAGAATGGCATACAACTCGAAATAGTTTGAATTGCATAAAAAATATTGTAGTCATTTTGATCGAATAACAATATGTAAACCAACTTCAATATTCTTAACAAATAAAATACTAATACAGCCAACATAGCTAATCAATATCATGTAACATTCCAAATATTTGTGACTAAAATTTATTAGCTTTAGAAAATTGTTTCATAGTAGTGCATTAACGAATAATAAGAGATCGCCACGTTCATGTATAAGGACTAATTTATTAAATTTTGAGAGATTATTAGTGACAAGTGTTTAGAAGACTGGGAAGTATTTCCGAAAGCAGTTTGGTCAAATTCTATTTTCATTATAGTTTGTGAAACCAACTTCGGACTACACTCAATAATAACAAATTCCAAAACTAAAACCTCATGGTTTTACATTTCCATTCTTCAGCCTATTTTTCATATGCTGGAACAACACAAGAGTCCTTACCAAAGACTTTGATGATGATATATACAAGAACCATAAGTTGATATGATCATTTGTATGAACAAGGGAAGTTGAAGCCTTGCAAATAGGGCAACTGGAACACATGCCAGAAGAGCAATTGGGATTGACACCCATTTCAGTCTCTCCCTTAGCAACAAATCCAGACCTGCACCAAATGCTATCATTGTAGTTACAATGGAAAAGAACAAAGAAGCCAGACCCAATATTATTCTCTCAGGTAATCTCTTGAGAAAATCTTCTTCTGCATAATGTGCAGTTAGAATTGATAAAAACATCAAAAGGGAAACCATGGAGGAAAACAAAGCTAATGTATCTGACACAATGAACACCATGAATGTGCTATCTGACAAGAATAATGGAAATCCTTTCTCTTGGTTGTTTCCACCAGGTACTGTTATGGAAGCAGCAAAGACAACTGTAGCAATAAGAGTTGCCACCAACATACAAGAGTTTGATGTATCTTTCATCCAAGTCTTTGCTTCTTCAAGCAAGGGCTTATGCTCTTCCCTGAACAATTGCCAAGGTGTTTTACCATCTTTGTTTTTAACTTCTTTATGAAGAGGGTGATCCCATTTCTCTACTTCCTGTTGGACATTATAAAGTGTTATCAATATTTTAGCATAATTGATCTTCAAAAATTTCTAATAAGGGAGTTATGAGATAAAACAAACCTTAAACCACTGCAACTCTTTTTGCATTTGAAAGGCTGCACCAGAAATTGATGCCTGTTGAGGAGAAGCAAACCTTGCTGCTAGATGTGATGTGGAGTTTTGTGATTCATCTAATGCCAGGACTAAAAACTTGCAAACTATAGGCATCTTGCATAGAAGACTAAAAACCTTCTCTTGCCTATACTTGATGGCAGTTTGAGCTACATATCCTTCATTTGGCATGTGAGTCCAAACCAAATCAGGAAAAAACTGGAAACAGATCCTTAAAATTTCAACTATGCCTGATGATGAGGCATTGAAAACAATGTCTGCATTCACAAAAGACTGCCAGAATTCAGCATCATTCAAATTTGAAACCTGTGTGCAAACGAGTTCCACCAATCTCGCAGCAGATACGTGTCTCAACTTAGCCTCTCTGACTAACTTTATACCAGGAACTGCACATGAAGTTTTTATTTGTTTTAATTAAAGTATAAAAATTAAAAGGAGAATACAATAGTTTAAGGATATATGGAAACGCTCTTCAGGACAAGTACAACATACCAATATTCTGAATGCCATTCCACATTGTACTTCCAAAATAAGATTGGTGATGATGGCTTGAATTCCCCAAAGAATTTTTCAAATTTCCTCTCAAATGACTTGGTGGTAAAAAATCAAGTTCATCTGGCACACCTAATATAGTTGAAGAGGAAAGTTTAATGTCATTTAGGCAGAAGTGTATTGCAATGAAGCTTGGTAAGAAAAGAGAATAATATCAAAATAGGGTCCTTACAGTGATAAATGCATCTTTTCCAAAACCCAAGCTTATTTCCACTTTGAAAGTCCGAGGGCAATTTTGACAAAACATTAAGTATAATGCTTCCCTTTGAGTCTGATAGAGTAGCCAAATTTGGGTAGCGCTGGAGAAGATATATAGTGACATCTGTAAATGGGAGACCCAAAATAATAGCTATAAATATAAACAACAAGGATAATAGTATGTTTTATATGCTTGGTTATTAAAGTAGCATAATTGATAATTATTCTAAAGCATGAAGTAGAGTGTGTATGGATGTTTTAATAATTTGGTAATCTCTGGCTTTTTATGGTGCATTACATATATAAAAATATTGTGCTGAAAGCCTGAAACTACTAATAGGCAAATTTAAGAGTAGAAGAATGGCACTATACTTCATTAGTTCAAGTAAATTCTACATGTCTTGAAAATTTCAAGAAAATTTAAGGATCTCTCGAGTCTAGGAAAATGTTTTGTTTTCACAAATAATTATAAAAATGACACTTCATTTCTTTTGTTTCCTGATATCAAAATTTTGTAAAAGGAATGGTGAAAATAGAAGTCTGTTGATATTACCATTTTGTCACAACTTTATTTTAATGTCGTTTTCACAATTTTCCTTACAAAATTTAAAAAATAGAGAACAAAATGAAAATTGACATTTCCATGATGACAGATTCTCAGTCAAAGCAACTTCAGAAGCGCTAGATTTGCTTAGGTATGGTGTTCAGGTTGATAAAGACAGAGTAAAAATATGGTGACTTAAAATTCCACCCAAAGAAAAATGTTTTCTCTAGAAAGTACTCAACAATAGATTGGCTACAGCAGAAAATTTATCCAAAGTGGAGTGTCCCTTCTTTGGACCAAGAAGCTTTAGTTCACATTTTGTTTGCATGTGAGAAAAGTCTTAAGGTATGGAGTCAATGCTTGTGGTGGGTTGGTACAACGTGACCGATGCCACAAAATGCTTTTAAACACTTTGTGTAATTTTTGGTTATAGGAAACTCAAAGGAAGGAAAAGAGATTCGAAACGAATGTGTGTTCTCTGATGAAAGTTTTCATCATATCCCAATCATGAAGGACACTACTTTCTTTAGATGGATGTGGGTGAGAGGGTATACGGCATCTTGCTCATATTCATATGCCCAGTGACAAGCTCCAGTTACAGATGGTGGACATAATAGAACATTGATGCAGTTGAAAGTTGAAGGGGTGGAAGCAGAAATCAAAGTCCACGTCATTTACTTTGTGTGATAATTTAGGTATGTAAAACAGAAAAAAAGGAACATGAGGGAGAATTAATTCTGATTTTCCCAACATTTAGGTACCTACTACTGTATATTATCTCTCTCTGCTGAGAAAAAAAAAATTGTTTACCATGAAATCCTGCAGCTGTAAGCAAAGCAATAAGTTGACCAGCAGAAGGACCAGTGAAAGGACTGCCAGGTCTCTCGTCTGTAGTATTCAAAACAAAGTACCACACCATTTCTTTGCATCTAGCAGAGGTAATACTGTAGATAAGTGGTGTGAATCCTTTAAAGTCAGTGAGTTGTGTCAGAGAGGGATTTTTAGCCACCAATGCCTCGGCAGCACTTCTGCTTTCCCCCATTGCAACATAGTGCAGGCAAGTACAACCCATCAAGTCCAGCTCTTCAAGTACTTGTGCAGGAACATGTTGCACCAACTTCTCAACAATTGGCCACTGCCCTCCTACAGCTGCTACATGCAGCGCAGTCCTGCCAAGTATGGTGATCTTAGCAGTCCATGCACTTGGATCATTGTCAAGAAAAGCCTTTGTAGATTGCCAATCTCCTTTTAGTATTGCTATGTGCAACGGGTGGTAGTAACTGTGATTAAATCCCTTAGCTTTGGACCATAAATGCAACAACATCAGTTCCTATGGAAGCATGAAAACACCAAAAATGCTAACAATATACTCTCTGAATGCTCTCTTTCTAATATAGTCTTTCCTATTGATTGAAATTTGTCGGAAATCACAAAGTTGTCTAGCTCTCACTCCTTAGTCATTGAACTCATAATTTTGTAGTTTTTAATAAATTTTAACCAATCAAATAGATGTATATGTTTTAGGCATGTATTGCTAAATATAATGGCTAAAAGGCCACAAATTTTTTTTTTAAAAAACAGCACTTAATGAGCATGTTTTTATGTCTGTTCTCACTGTGAATGTATAAACTATGAATATTATCGTCTGAAAAGTATGCTTATGAAGAACATCTGGGTACATCATAGTTCACAAGTAGAAGAGTTGAGCTTTTCAACAAAGGGAGACTAGACATCAAATTGAAAAAAAAGGGAGGATTATATTTTTCTCTCTAAACTTCAGTTTTTTGCATTTATTTGATCTAAAGTAGTATTTTTCATTTTGGTTCAAAGTAGATTTTAGTCATTCCAATTTTCATAAATTTTGGTTTTGATTCTCATCATATCTCTTTCGGCCTGACTTTTGGTCCCTTTAATCTTCTCATAAAAAGAAAATGTTTCCTATCTATAATGCTAAAGTTCAATTCATCAACATATTGATTGTGAAACTATAGGAGCACACACTGAAGAAATTTTTTTTACTGGTATCAAAATCTAGATACATGAAAAGTGTAAAACATATGTATATAGCAAATCACATACCGAACTCACTAGCAGCAGCCTTAACATCTTCGAAAGACATGAGTGGACTTCAATGCCTTTTGAACTGCAAAACTTTGTAGTGGTTTGGCAAGCTGAAACCTGATTCAAGGGTTTACTACTAGATGCTGCAGAAGGGTAATGGAACCATACACAAGCAGGTTCTTTCTGCCCTTTCAGATATATGAGTTGGAGATGCTTCCCCTGAAGACAACGCAAAGTTAGAATCACTTTCTAACTCAGCTACAACTGCAACAGTTTGCAAATCCTATTCTTTACATTTAGAATGAAAGGGCACAAGGAACACTTCAAGTAGAGGTTCTGTCATTTCACACAATGAATTCTTGTTTTTACATTTCTTTATGTTTGCATTATTCACTGTGCAGTATTAAAATATTTGTTTGTGTAAGCTTTTTTAAAATCATGAAAAAGTAGAGTACTGGTTGATGATTCTCACTTCCACCACCTCAAATTTTCTGTGATATGTACTTTGGACAAGATGCTTTGCCAATAAAGGAGTAAAAGTTACACATGTCTTCTTAATATCGTTTTAGGATGTTTGCCAAATATGTGAATTTTGAAATTTTTTAGTATGCTGTTTTTGTATTTTTATAACTCATCTCCAATTTTATTTACCAAATATACTAATTACTTTTAAGGTGAGAAATCATATCTTACCTAAAAAATTTAAATTTTTATACATGAGAAATCTTTATTCACTAACTGATTTCTTTTAAATTTGTTTTTATTTACCTATACATCTCTTTGAAAATTTAATTAGAAATGTTAAAAT
>Ga0123341_1001199_pt1 | contig 18814 bp, 13 predicted proteins | sample Turbeapinknodule_FD_89959 | JGI IMG/M metagenome (GOLD analysis project Ga0123341, IMG submission 89959) | Root nodule microbial communities of legume samples collected from Mexico - Turtle bean Mexico pink nodule | ecosystem: Host-associated > Plants > Roots > Nodule | place: Mexico: Nepantla...
ATAATATATATTAAAATATTTAATTGTTATTTATATTTACATTAGGTATAATAAACTATAATTTACTTTCTTTATACATGTTTCCATTGGAGCTAAGAAAGTGCATGAGAATATTTTTGTGTGTTTTACACATTTGATTCCATTGAAATTCTAACTGTGTTTACTTAAGCAATAACAGTAACAGCATTATCAAACTTAACCTCCTACTTGTGGCAAATAATGTACACTCTCCAAGTCCAACTCCAATGTGTTCGCGTGCAGGAGGTAAATGAAAGATACATAAAATAAAACTTAGTGCAAGGAAGACACAGAAGAGGGTGATGGGAATTGTACAATGGAGAGAGACTAGGCATTAGAAGCATCAAAACTGCCCTGGGCACTTTGTCGTCTTTTCTCCCTCCAATTCTCTCCCCACATCTTGGCTTCAGCCACTGCACGTTCTCTATCAAGATCCCTGTTGTTTAAAATCCTTGCAGTTTCACGTGGGGACTCATCTTTCTCACTCCCTTCCAAATCCCATCTCCTTCCAGATCCTCCACCTTGCTCATTTTTCAATATTCTTCCACCTTGATCATCTCTGTTCCTTTTATCATCACCACCTCCCTTATGCTCATACGCCTGGTTCGCTAGAAAAGAAAGGGCTGTCACCACATCCCCAATCAGAGGACGCGCTGCAGCCTGTTCTTGAATGCACATTGATGCCACAGCTAGAGCTTGGTAAAGACCCCGCATGGGATATCGTCCATGCAGCTCTGGATCAGCTAACTTTGGAAACTTCCTTCGGTCATTGAACAGTGGGCGTGCCTGATCCAACAAATATATAAAACCGTCATTACATTACCACCCTACTGTTGTTAAGTATGCGTAAGTTAATGTAATGCAAGCCAAAATAATAAAACCCAAGGAAAGATTAGACGACTACCCATGTCACAAGGTTTTGTTCTCCATGGGGTCGGGTGCTGTCAATGGCTTTACGCCCAGTAATCAGCTCCAAGAAGACTACCCCAAAACTATATACATCAGACTTCACAGTCAGCTGTCCAGTCATAGCATATTCTGGGGCACAGTAACCATAAGTTCCCATCACACGGGTGGAAACGTGTGATTTGTCACCAACTGGACCCAGCTTTGCAAGACCAAAGTCCGAAAGCTTTGGATGATAACCTTCGTCAAGTAATATGTTAGACGATTTGAAATCTCTATAAATGACCGGAGGATTTGCTTTGTCGTGTAGGTATTCCAATCCTTTTGCTGCCCCAGCAGCTATTTTCATCCTGGTGTTCCAATCCAATGGTTCCTTATCCGGGGGAAGATCTGCACTCAAGTCCATAAATAACAGTTATATTTAAATCAACATAACTCATTATGTCTAAGAAAGCAGTAATGTAAAAGACAAGCCATTTATTCTCCACTCTAACCAAAGTTTGGAGAAGCTAATCAATCATCAGAAGGCATATAAGATGATGACAAGGCAAAATGGAAACATTTCTAGGAGACTATAGAATGGTTATGACATCATCAGACGTATCATATTCCTTTTCCATAGCTAGCAATAACATGGAAAGATAGTCTAAATGATTTGGCTTTATTACAAAAGGCTTCAGATTTGAACAGCCAGAGCCACTTCATAGCATATCTATGGTTCATGGTGAAAAGTAAACTTTAGTGTGACAACTGAAATAGATAAAACAACTTAAGCAGAAATATTAAAAAAACAAAACTAAGAATTATATGATTGAGTTTGTGAAGTCTTTATTTTACAAGAATGATAGCTTATTAGAGTCCATGCATTGAATGAGTGAGTGTGTTAAATAATATCTTAATGTTTTCTTATTCTAGATAGGATTATTTACTTATCTTATTTCCTTATTTTGGACAAGATTTAGCTCCCTGTTTCAGGTTGCCTCTTCAACAAAAAGAGAGGATGAGGAATCATTACTGAACAACGATAACTTAGGCATTTGAAATATTGGAGATTTGTTGGTCTCTCAAAGCCCCAACAGCAAGGAAGAATCCCAGTGGGTTCTACCAAATTGGTATTGGTGGTGAAGTCGACACACTGCAATGTTCGCCTTAGCCTAGCGAGTGTTACTAGGGCTGCAGAGCATGGTCGGATGTTAAGATCCAATTGCAAGGTCTAAGACTTGAGTCCCACGTTGAAAGTACGAGATCCTAATGTGGGATTTATAAGGTTTCGGATTCTCCAAACAACAACTGGCTTTTGCAACATTGGTTTTCCCAAGGTTCTTATCATGGGTCTTTCAAATTTTATTCACATCCTGCGAGCATCTCTAGTAAAACTAAAACAACAAATATAGTTTACTTGTTGTAGAAATTCCTAAGGGGCATCCCGGCCAAACTTGACTCTGAACAAAAAAGTAGTATTAATTAGGTCCGTCAGAGACCCCCCCCCTGTCTTAATAATAATAATAGGAATTTGTCTCAGGTTTCACCGCTGACAAATTTCCATTGGGAAACCTGGTGGCTGACGACTAATATTTGTTGGGGAACTTGGCTGGCTACTTTTCCTCGAATCTCCCCTCCCAAACACGTTTTTTACAATCACAAAACTTGAAGATACATTGTTTAACGGAACAAGTCCAATATCATTTGGACAAATGACTTGTTGGACAAAAGTTTTATTTAATTTTAATTTTGTTTTTATTTTCACATAATTGTGGAGGAAGAATTAGGCTCTTAATTTTTTTCAGACTGAGCGGATATTTATTATTTAGTTTTCTCTATCAAAAAGCCTGGCTCCACAAGCACAAAAAATGATCTCGATCAGTGCTGCAGATGATTTATTGAGCAAACTGCTTGCTCAAATCAATATGATACTTCCTCGAGACAGATGAAACTTTAACGACAGTGAAATGGAAAAATCAAGAATTCGTAACAGCTACAACCATATACTTTATAGAGGCAAAGATAGAAAATAATAACCAAAAGCACATAATATGATGATCATAGCAGCATCGGTGTTCCTATGAAAGGCAAAAACTCTACAGACAATTCTTTATCACCATAAGAAGTTCTAGACCAAGAAGATGTGGGTAGTTCAAATCACCGAAAGGGAAATTTTCTTTATATGTATGAAAGAAAATCAAACAGACTGTAGAGGCAAATGCACAAGAACTTATACAAGGTTACCTTGCAACGAGAAACGAGATTCTAAGATAGAAAAGCCAAGTATGTCCTAGAATACACTGATTACTACAGGGTTTAATTTCAGTACAGATATTCGCTTTAAAGCATTAAATTATACTTATCTGTATTGCAAAATATATAGTAGTAATTTAGAGTAAAACATAATTTGAGTACAGATGTTAGATTATGTAACACGCGTGCGTACGTCTTTGGTAAGAAATCCTGAACCATAGATACAATCCTATCCCACAATGTATTAGTACTACAGCATAAAGACGGCACAGATACTAATGAGAATCTCATAGTTTCAAAAGTAATAGCCAGTGATCTTGGTTCTCAGGATATTCCAAAAAGAGAATACTAATTATCAAATACGGAACAAAAATTAAAAAGAGAAATTGAAAGATTGAATTGGGAGGAATGAAAAAGAAGAATACCATGAAGGTGGTCTTCCAATGATCCCAATGGCATAAACTCATAAACTAAGAGGCGTTGGTCCCCATCCGCACAGTATCCAATGAGACTGACAAGATTAGGGTGGTGCAGAAGACTGAGCATGAGAACCTCCACGAGGAATTCCCGGTTGCCCTGAAGACCGTTTCTGTCTAACTGTTTAACAGCCACAGCCTGGAGAGGTAAAGGTAAAGGAAGAAATGTGAGAAGTGAAAAGGTGAAGTAAGCAGTGAGTAGAAGGAGGTGTATTACCTGACCAGTGGTTTCAAGGCGGCCCTTGTAGACCCTTCCGAAACCACCTTCCCCCAAAAAGGATTGGGGCCTGAAATTTTTGGTTGCGGCGGCTAGCTCACGGAATGTGAAAGTTTGAGCGGCAATGTTTCCGTCCTTGAGAATAGCCAATTCCCTTTTGGAGTCACCATTATTAGCATTGCCATTAGTTGAAGAGAGTAGCTTGTCTGCTCCTGCTAAACAAAGCAAATTAAGCAGAAAGAGGTGTGTCCGAAAGTGAGATGATGCCGAATAGTTGAATTGAATAAGAAATTAGGATACAGAGAAAAGGATGCGTGATGTGACGTGATGTGATGGAATAAAACGGGATCTGATTTAAATGTGGTTCGTGAGATCAGATCAAGTAAAAAAGAAAAAAAGAACTAACCAGCGGCAGAGGGCAGTCTTGAAATACGAGAGGGGATAGGGGGATTAAGATCATGATCGTGATGATGATGCTGATGATGAAGATGATGCTGATGGTTTTCCTGGTGAGGATTGGGATTCAGCTTCTCGTCTTCCCTGGAATCGAAACAAGAAAAGCAACCCATTCCAATTTCCTCCTCAGCCACACGCAGAAGCACTCAATCAGTCAAAGCCTCATCTCCAAATCCAATCCAATCCAAAGTGGTTGAAAGAATAAATTTGCGTAACAAAGTGGTTGGAAGAAGAAGAAGAAGAAGAAGAGAAGAAGAAGAAGAAGAAGAAGAGAGAGTTTGGGTTGTTTGGTTAAGCGCGTACAAGTTAAGTTAGTGGTTCCACTTTCACACCTTGTCTAGGAACTCCCACTCCGCCACTGCCAGAACAAACACCCATTTAATTGCCTTGCCTTCTATCCTATATATATATATTAAATATTAAATATTTTTATACAAAAAAGACAAAAATAATCCACAAATAACAAAACTGCGACACTGTCATAAATACTTACCAAATTAAAAACCTATTATTTTCTTAAAAACTCAATTATAATTTCCTATATTTTAGTTAAATCTCTCAAATACTAATTATAATTTCTGTTATTTTAATAAATCGGAATTTGATTAAGTGATGTTGAGTGGTGAGATGAAAAATCGAATTATATAAAATTGACTTTGACATAAAAAAAAGGAAACATGTGAAGATAATTGTGTAGGGTAGGGTAATAAAATAGTGAAAGTTTTGAGAGGGAAAGGTATAGAAGAGAAAAGAGCAGAAAGAACGGAATGCCGTAGCAGCAAAATAGGAAACATAATAATTAGGAGATGAGATGGAGAACGTAGCCAAGTGGTTTGGTTGCAGTGAAATGAAGAAAATAATGAAGAAAAATCCTATCACCTGGACTCTGGGGAAGATAACAAGAACAAATACTGAGATTGAACGTTAATGTGAAGAGGCAATGGAGATGTCATCATCAACAAAGAATGAGGTGGAAGATGCTGCTGCTCCTGCAGATGACGTCCCTGCGCTCGCCAAACATTTGGAGCGTATGGTGGATAGATACAACAGCGGGAGGAGCAAGTTTGTTGGGGAGGATGAGGAGGCGGAAGAAGAGGACAATTCCTTCTTGCAATTCCTAGACATGGTGGATCGCATCTCCACCGCCTCCTCCACCTCCTCCACCTCCTCTGTTTTCGCCTCCCATGAGTTGGACGAGATTGCCTTAGTCCTTGAAAAAGCAATGTCCCTGCTAGAGAAACGGCTTTCTTCTCTTCTTCTACATCAGGACCCCAAAACGAAACCACCCAACAAATCCCTCTCCTTTAGTTCTCCTTCCTACCTCTCTGCCTATCCCGATACCCACTCCCCCAGGCCACCCCTACACGATCATCACGTCCAAGACCCTTTTAATTTCTCTCCCCAAAAGATTTCTACTCTCAACAAGATCGCCACCGCCATGATCGCAGCCGGCTACCACATCGAGTGCTACTTGGCCTTTGCCAATTTCAGGCGGACTGCTTTCAGAACCTCGCTCCAAACATTTGGATTCGGGAGCACCAGAATGGAAGATTTGTACAAAATGCCATGGGAATCTCTCGGACCCGAAATCGCAACGTGGAATCAAGTCGTTTGGCACTGCACCTCCGTGCTTTTCCAGTCTGAACGGAGGCTTTACGAATCCATCTTCCCCGACCATCCCTCTGTATCTCAAAACTTGTTCTGCGATCTTGCACGACAAGTCATCATCCATTTGCTCAACTTTGCGCATGGCGCTGTTCTGACGAAATGGACCACAGAGAAGCTCTTCAAATTTCTTGATATGTATGAGACTCTGAGGGAAGAGATTGTCGGGGGCTCCTTTCTGGAGTCGGGCGCTAAGGAGCTGGTGTACGAGACAGACGCCGCAAAGGACAGGATAGTGGAGGCTATTGTGGCCATGTTCTGTGATCTGAAGAACTCGATCAAGAACGACAACGAAAGGATTCCTGTTCCGAACGGTGCGGTGCACCCTTTGACTCGTTATGTTATGAACTATCTAAAATATGCATGCGAGTACAAGGATACGTTGGAGGAGGTGTTTGAGCAAGGAAAACGGAGAAATGAGAGTGAGAAATGTGGGGAGGTGGAGGAAGGGGGAGATGTAGAGAAGGAGAAGAATTCGGGTTTTGCAGTGCAGTTGATGAAGATAATGGAGCTGTTGGATGCAAATGTGGAAAGGAAATCGGCGTTGTACAAGGACGAAGCTCTGAGGTATTTTTTTATGATGAACAACGGGAGATACATAGTTCAGAAGGTGAAAGGGTGTGAGGAGCTGCATGAACTGATGGGAGACAATTGGTGCCGGAGGAGGCAATCGGGTCTGAGGCTGTACCACAAGTGTTATCAGAGGGAAACGTGGAGTAAGGTGGTGCAGTGCCTGAAGCCGGAGGGGCTGCAGGTGAGTGGGAACAAGGTGTCGAAACAGCTTGTGAAGGAAAGGTTCAAATGCTTCAATCGGATGTTTGAAGAGATACACAAGTGCCAGAGTTGTTGGTTGGTGAGCGACCAGCAACTGCAGTCGGAACTCAGGGTTTCCGTCAGCGCTCTGGTCATCCCCGCCTACCGCTCCTTCGTCGGAAGATTCAAACAATATCTTGTATCAACCAGACACATTGACAAGTACATCAAGTACAACCCCGACGACATTGAGCTTTTGATTGATGATTTCTTTGCTGGTAACAGTGCCTCCATGTCTCGAAGGAGGACATGAACATCAACATCAACATCATCCACATTCTTACATTATCTTCATTTTACCACACTCTATATGTAAATACTCTCAAACTATACCATTTGTTTTTCTCATACGTTACAAATCTTCCTTCTCCTCCTGTAATGTTCATCGTTATTTTCCTCTTAGTTCATTTTATTTTCCTCAAAAAATTATATTATTTTTAACTTTACAATATACAAGCGTTATTTACATTCTAATTTTAATTTAATTTATTATTATTTATTTTAAAAAATTAAAAACTGGTGTTTTATGTGAGGTTTTAGATAACCCAACAGAAAAGAATAAAAAAAAACAAGTCTCCGTATATTTTTGTAGAATAAAGTAGCGAAGAAAAGGGATTTTGGAGATGGAGAGAGAGATGGAGAGAGAGAGGGAGGTGGTGAGTGTGCTGCACGGTGCTATGGTGATAACCATGGACGAGGAGCAGCGAGTGTTTAGGGACGGGGGAATCGTGATCGAAGGAGATAGAATCAAAGCAATTGGACAATCTGCTGAAATTCTTGCTCAATTTTCTGGTGTGGCCGAACACATCATCGATCTCAGCGGCCATATCTTGCTCCCTGGTTCTGGCTCTCTCTTTGACTGTGTTTTGGGTTTGATGTTGGTATGAAATGAAATGAAAATTGAAATGATGCAGGATTTATTAACACCCACGTGCATACTTCGCAGCAACTGGCGAGAGGCATAGCCGATGATGTGGACTTGATGACCTGGTTGCATGAACGCATCTGGCCTTACGAATCCAACATGACCCAACACGATTCTTACCTCTCTACTTTGCTTTGCGGAATCGAACTCATTCACTGCGGCGTAACCTGTTTTGCTGAAGCTGGGGGTCAACATGTTTCCGGAATGGCTCGAGCAGTCAGCTTACTGGGTCTTCGAGCTTGTTTAACCCAGTCCACCATGGACTCTGGCCACGGTTTGCCACCATCCTGGGCCACTCGAACCACGGATCACTGCATTCAGGTCTCCCTCTCTCTATTCAAACTCACTACACAACTAATATCATTCATTGTTCACTCAAAATTACAAAACTGAGTCAACATCTTACAAAATTACACAAGCATTGCATAATAACAAACTACAATAATAACTGTAGCTGTTCAGAAACTGTTCACTGAAAATAAATAGACGAGATATTACCAAAAACATAGAAAACTTTATCTCTAACACCCCCCACAAGCTCAAGGTGGATGTGAAACAATAGGCAACTCAACCACCTTGAGCTTGGACCTAAGAAAAATAACTCTTTGTGGTAAAAACGGCTTGGTTAGTAAATCAGTCCATTGATCTAGACCAGGAATATGCTGCACCACAAGCTGCTTGGCTAGAAGAGCACCAACAACATACCTATAGAAAGATGGGCCAAGAAGAAAATCAGCACCCTGTTTTGAGAGTTTAAAACCAAAAAACACAGGAGAAGATATAGGCTTTGCTTCAAGAATATTTGCTGGACGAGAAAATCCTTTATATATTTTGTTTCTGTCATAACAAGAGTGCCATTGGAGTATGGGCGCACTTCAATGCTAAGAAAATTGCAGTAAGGTAGTTTTCTGAAGCCGACAAACCAAAGTATCTTTATTTTCAAAACCTGGAGGTTGGGTAATGTAAACCTCTTCATTAAGAAAGACACTGTCAACATGTAACTGAAACAAAGACCACTTGTAAGTAATGACAAGAATTAGAATAAGCAAAAGGAGACATGTTGTATAACTGAAGATAAAGTCTCATTACAGTTGAAACCATATTGTAACTGGGGCAAATGGCAACTAATCAAGCTTTATATTTATGAACAGTCCCATTTGGGTTTTCCTTAACACAAAACACCCATTTACAACCAATAGTATGAAAATTAGGTGAAAGAGGAACTAAAGACCAGGTCTTATTCCATTGAAGAGCAAGAAATTCATCTTGCTTAGCACCAAACCACTTTGTATCCTGCAAGGCAATTTTAACACAGTTTGGTTCCACATTGGAAACAAGGAGAGATGGAATAACCCTGGGTTGAACAATACCGGACTTAGAGTGAGTATTGAGAGGACAACGTGGTACAATGGGTTTGGCATGGTTCAGAATTAGAAGTTAGGATCTATTGGAAACATAGGCTAAAAAAGGATAGATTTGGCAGAAGCTAAGAAAAAGTATCAACTATCTCTGCATTGCCATACTGAAACTGACAAGTAATACGATTCATTACTTAATGAAAATTACAAAAGTGAGTGAACTGCTTACTAAAGCCCATATATATGGATAGAGGAGTACTGCATAATGGATGGTTGTTCTGTAGTAATAAACTACAACTGTCAACTACAATAATAAATATTGCTGTTCAGAAACTATTAACCAAAAAGAAACAAACTGGATACTAAAAACAGAGAAAAGTATACCTCTAACACTGTCTGTCTCCTCTACCCCAAACTAACCCATTTCATTTCGCAAATTAATTTACTCTTGACTTCTTCTGATATGCAGTCTCAAAAGGATAATTATGACAAATACCACAACACAAGCGAAGGCCGCATCAGAATCTGGTTCGGAATACGGCAAATCATGAACTCTACTCCTCACTTGCTTATTCAAACAAGAGATGCTGCAGCACAACTCAAAACTGGAATTCACATGGTACCCACTCCTTTTCTTTTCTACCAGACCTTTTGCAGAAAAACAAGAACAACATAACCAAAACTTCATTCTTTAACTTTAGATCGAGTTGGGTTGTGACTGCTTTCATCAATAACATTAATTTGACAATTCAAAGTGGCCTATATAATAATGGGAGGAGTTCTAAATCACTACCACTTATTTTTTATTCATACTCAACTAATAGCAAATGGTGTATTAAACTAGCTAGCTCAATACATATCCACCAATGTCCTCGCCTGATATTTACTTGAATTTGCAAAACTGTTAGCATGTTGCAGAGATACCATATGAGAACCAACTGGTCAGGGATGCTCACAAAGTAGATCACGGAACTGTTACATACTTGGACAAGATAGATTTCCTTCAAAGCAATCTGCTAGCAGCTCACTCAGTTTGGATTGATAATAACGAGGTAAATTTTTGCCTCTTTAAACATGATTACTCCCTTTCAACAAAACCTAATTTAGTTCTTAAATTTCTATTATTGTCTAACTTGTGGTGAGTTCAATTTTGGGTGATGCTGATATGCAAGCAAACACCCATGACTGTTTATTTCTTGATATGCACCCCAACGAAGTATGTTCATATCTGACACCTTTTAACTCCCAATCTCATTTGGCTGGGTTCAGATCCACATGTTATGGGTTTCTCTGGATATCTTCCCACCTGGTACTTGAGAGACTGATTTCCCACAATAAAATTGAGACTCTTGTTGATATTTTTTCCCCTATACAATGGATTTTGGGTCGAAACCAAATCCCTCTTTGTACTTAGGCAGACATATTACTCTTATTTGATTCCAACTTATTTTTTAAATGGAAAGACAAAAGAGGAATCTGGATTTGAACTTACCTTTCCTCCGGCACATTTAAAAGTTTGTTGCAATGGTAAGCAATCCTCTAGCTAGTGTGATAAACAGTAATTATTCCTGCATAACATTTTTTCAGATATCTCTTCTTTCAAGATCAGGGGTCAAAGTGTCCCACTGTCCTGCTGCTGCAATGCGAATGCTTGGATTTGCACCTGTAAGGGAGATGCTTGATGCTGGCATTTGTGTCTCCCTGGGAACTGATGGGGCCCCATCAAACAATCGCATGAGCATTGGTTCATCTTAACTCTAAACTTTTGAATTCTTTTTTACTTGTTTTTATGATTGAACTAGATTCAATAATTCCGCATTAGTATTTACAATTTAGCTGGCCCATGCTTAGTTTGTTATGTGAAGAACTTTTATTTTCAATATACTATTAAATAGACCACAGAAGCAACCTATCCTCCCAATCCCAAGGCAGGATAGGTTCATCTAAGATTATGTAAACCAAACCCTCACCTGAACGTAAAATGGTGGAAGTCTCTTGCCGCATGGAAAATGTACACTTTTTACTGGGTTGAAATTTTCATATCCAAATTATATTTGCAGTTGATGAAATGTACCTAGCTTCTCTAATCAATAAAGGACGGGAAGTTTATGCTAATGGAACTACAGATCCAACTGCATTGCCCGCTGAAACGATTCTTAGAATGGTTACAGTTAATGGTGCAAAGTCGGTATTATGGGATGATGAACTAGGTTCTCTTGAGGTTGGGAAAAAGGTTGGTATTGGTTCACGTCATTCGTAAATTGTAATTATTTTGATTTTCTATTCCCCTGTTAACTTTTTTCTTTCTGTTAAAATCTTCCCATGTTAATTGGGACTAAATGCGGGATTTCTCTTTGTTGGACACAGCTTATAGTGTTACACATTTGAATTCAAAGTAGAGTTATGGTGTGGGGATAATTCATTGTATTTGATCCTTGTTATATTTTAATTTGCATAAAGCACAATTGCAACATGACATTTTTTATATATCTATTGATAATTACGACATTTCGGTTTGCAAAGTAGTGAACTGAAAATAAATAGGAAATTTTAAAATATCATATGAACCTTGAGGTGAAAAAAAAGGGAACAAAGTAAGGATCGAAAAGATGAAAATATTGCGGGAAACCTATTGCATTCAATTGGACAAATGTTATATTGACATCCTTTCTGGCTTCCGTTGTCAAAATGCTTATGAGGTGTACAAATATCGCGTACTGTGTCCTGACTTATAGCCTATGAGGTGTATAAACCTCGAGTGCCTTGTCCCGGCTTATAGCCTATGAGGTGTACAAACCTCTTATACCTCTTAAAGTGTATTTGTTTATAATGAGAGATGTATTTTATAAACCCTAGTTAGTTGTTCTGCTATCTTCTGAATCTTTATTAATATTATTTTATCATAAAAATTTGTATTTTTCTCAACCAATTTAAAGTATGATATTTCCTAATTTTTGTCTTACATCTTGAGTAGTTTTATTGGATCTCCCTGTTAATATTTAATAGGTTTTATAACTGACTCTTTAGATAAGTTGCATTCCCTTTTAATTGAAGATCATTATTATTAATGAAGTGTTTATTATCATTCTTTTAATATTTCTTTGCATGGGACCCAAGCTGACAGTGTTTGTAATCGTCATTTAATAGGCGGACATTGTTGTAGTCAATCCTTCCTCTTGGCCTATGGTTCCTGTTCATGACTGGTACGAACCCATCACATACTTGGTACTTAAGTTAATATACAGACTTTTTAATGAATTATTGAGTTAGACGACCAGTGTGTTTGGATTCGTTTTATGAGAAGTAATCAATTTTTATGATGAAGGTAAAGTAATAAATAATTATACTTTTCATGGTTTCATCTCGATGTAGTGGGATAGAGTTTATTCTCGTTTGTTATCTGAACATCCAAGATTATGATCTTGTGCTCTTATGAAATTATGTTATGATCATGCATTACATAAAACCATTATGAGGCTATGCAGCGAAAGTTCCTTTCAATTGCTATCTTGGCTGGCTGCATTCATCTATCTTTACTATCACACCATTCAAAGACCTTTTCGAGTTAGTACATTTACTGTCTACACAATATGCAGCATTTCCAGCTTAGTGTATTGCATGCGATCAGAAAATGTGGTATCTGTCATGTGCAATGGCTCATGGATAATGAAGAACAAGAAGATTATAAACGTGGACGAGGTAATTTATTGGATAATTTTTCTTATGTAGAATGTGAATCAATTCTATATTAGATTGAGAATCCATTCAATAATAATAGTTAGCTGAATGAACAAACACATTATTTGAATAAGAAATTAAGCAGGAATAAGAAGAGAGGATAAAGAAAAAGATAATTAGAGTAGAATAAATGTGTTGTTTGACTGGTTAAAAATGAAAATTAAAAACTCAATTTCTTTGGGTGAGTGAAAAATAGATAAATATACAAAAAATCATTTCATATTATTATAAAACTATTATATTTTTACGTATAATTGCTCTTATTTTTTTTTATGTTTTCTAGAATTATTTAATTGTTTTTTTAAAAAAAAACTAAAACATACGAAAGGCTTCCGCAATCGCCTATTTGCATGCCTTGAGATAAGTATTTCTTACTCGTTCCGTTTTCTCTACTTTCTTCTTGAACTTGACACGCAAACGCACACATAATTTCACTCGATAAAACGTACAAAAAATATTATATAGACTTATGAATTATATTTCATTTGAATTGGCCACGAGTTTGGTGTTTTTTCATTAATCGTGACTAGAGAAGTTTAATTTGTATTGTCCATGGTGACAGGAAGAAGTTATTTTGAAGGCAAAAGAGGCTTCTGTTGAACTTCTGAAGAGGGCAGGCATAACATTACGAAGCAGAATGAACATGATTTGAGTGTTGCTTCTCAATACATTCTCTATGATAAGCGCCTTATGCAACACAGGAAATAATGTGTAGACTATACAGACAGTACAGTATCCAATGAACTTAATTGTATGGATGATGATATAAGTATATGTATATGACACTGCCGCATGCATGCATGACGTGACTCTGTAAACTCGCCATCAAACTCGTGGTCAAGGGAGAGATTGGATTACCAAAAGAACAAAAAAACTTCACCAATGTATTTATCAATTAAACAGTTTATTAACTATTTTATTTATAAAAAAAATCAACGACGATAACTAAAAGGAGTAAAAATAGTGTATATAAAAAGAATAAAGCAAATATTTGAAGTAACAGGACTAAAATAAAAGCTTAAAAAAGTTGTGAATAAAATAAAAAAGAAATGATATTTTTGAAGATATTCGTTGTAATGAGATAAATGTGTAAATTTGGGGTGGAAGGGATAGGATAGTAATTTGTGTGGTGACGGAATAGAGTTTGAGAAATGAGGTGGGATAATGATATATATGTTGTTAGAGTGGCAGTGGCAGTTGCAGACTCAATCCATGGCAGCTGCATTTGCATCTTCGACTCCCTCACTGAGACTGGTAATCACTACCCTTGCTCTCGGTTCAATTCAACATTATTATTGTTTATGATTTATGATGTGATTCGCTTGTGTTTGTGTTGTCAGTCAAATTTTGGAGAAATCAAAGGTTTGCACCTTCCTAACCCTAATCCTAATAACCTCAAGCTTAGGAGGCGGGGGTCTGGGTTTGGCGGTTGTTATGGAGTGACATTGAGTGTGAGAGAAAGGGCCGTTGGAAGGGGTTTGAGGGTTCGGGCGAGTTCTTCTTCTTCGGGGGAGGACGCAATTGTTCAGGCCAAAGTTACTCAGAAAGTGTTCTTCGACATCGGTATCGGAAATCCAGTTGGGAAGCTTGTGGGAAGGGTTGTGATTGGACTGTATGGCGACGATGTTCCCCAAACAGCTGAGAACTTCCGCGCCCTCTGCACCGGAGAGAAGGGCTTTGGCTATAAGGGCTCTTCCTTCCATCGTGTCATCAAGGATTTCATGATTCAAGGAGGCGATTTTGACAAAGGAAATGTATCTATCTATCTCTATCTCTATCTCTATCTATCTTCTATTTCCCATTCTAATTATTTTCTAACCATCGTATATTCCAGGGAACTGGAGGCAAAAGTATATATGGTCGCACTTTCAAAGATGAGAATTTTGTTTGTCAGTCCCTCACTCCCTTACTTTATCCAACCTTTTCTTATTCTTATTCTTATTTGTATTATTAAACAAATGCCACTGCAACCTCTTCTCGTATATTAATCTGAATGTTATTTATATTGCAAATATATATTAATAATACTCGTATCTACAATATCTCCAGTGTCTCATACTGGACCCGGGGTTGTTAGCATGGCAAATGCAGGTCCCAACACAAATGGGAGTCAGTTTTTCATATGCACTGTCAAGGTATATATCCTCGTCTTCTATATTTCCAATTATCCATGTTCTTCTAATGAAACACCAAGCCACCACACCTTGACAGATAAGTTTGAGCCACAATGTTGTCTTTCAATGAACGATTGTGCTACATTAACACGAAGACTGTTTTAGCTTTTAAGATTCCTGCCTTTACAAAACAAGCACGCTTGTTCTGCAACTCGTATCAACTTCTAACTTTATTGGCAACTTTTACGTATGCATTTCAAATGAGCCTTTTTTTAATCGTGATTAACATTTGCTAATCTTTGCATATTATTCTGTGAAATTATGTTTAAAATCATTGATTTCATCCGTGAAAACCCCAAATGTAGAAAATAGCAATTTTAGATATATGATAATCAATGTTGTCAAGATTGCCATTCTACTTAGGATCAAGAGGGGGATGCAAGATCATAAAATGTAGGATCGTAGGATCTTACCAAAATGTAAAGTTTTACATTTATACTAATATATATGTAGATATATACTTAGAAAATATGAAAAAGAAAACCATAAATGACAACATCGGAGCAGACTTAAAACTGAAATTTCATAACCTTAAATCCCTAACATCCAAAACAAGTCGTAACTAGTCACATAGATATTACATAAGGTTTGCTGGAAAATCATCCTCCAACACATTCTCAGCTGCATCTTCATTAATCTCATCACAACTTTCTCAAGCATGTGAACACCAAATTCATCTATTGGTGCAGCTGATACAGTAGAAGCACAACTAGCATTCACGATTGCAGCAGGGAGAGAGGGTTAAGACTTGAGAGACTTAAGAGATCTGAGTGCAGGATGGACAGTATGCACAGGCGCAGCTAGTCTGAATGCACAGCTACAAACAAATTCAGTAATCAGAACCTAGAGATTGAGAGAGATGGGAGGGAGTGGCCAAGAGACAGAGAGAATGGGGTGGGCTGTGTAAGGTTCTTAGGTCTGATAATGGGAGAGAACAAACTGATTCAGGGATAAAATAAAGGTTAAAATGCTTTCAGGCAAACTAGCTCGCATGATCAGAAAGAAGTCTGATCCCTCAATTTTGCTCCAATCCCACTACAATGGTCCCACTGATTAGGATTTTACTAATGATCCAGCTAGGGAGCAGATTTGTAAGGTCCCGAAATCGAGCTATTCACGGTTTAACTAGTGATTCTTCCTGACAGCATTGATTATAAATTATAGTTAAAAGAACCACATGGTGTCAACAACCTAACATTTGAAGAAATGTTAGAAAACTCTTAATTCTCTTAATCTCGTAAACTGAGGTTGAAATTATTCGTGTTCCTTGGTTTTGATATAATAACCAATTGATTTGATTAATTGGCAGACACCATGGTTGGATCAAAGACATGTTGTATTTGGCCAAGTTTTGGAAGGCATGGACATTGTTAGGTTGGTCGAATCCCAGGAGACAGATAGGGGTGACCGTCCTAAGAAAAACGTGACCATCATCGACTGTGGCGAGATTCCAATTGCTTGAGGTGGTTCTTGTGTATTTTGTTGGTCATTTCCTTTTATTAACTTGTTGAGATTGAGAAGAAACTCCTGCTTTATGGAAATTTTGTTCGACTATTCTTAAGAGAACTTAAGTAACCTTTTTTCATACTTAGCCAATAAACTTTTAGCAGTCACCTGTGTTCTGGTAGAATTACTGTTTGAGCTGTTGTTAAGTTGAAAAATTTAATACCTGTTCGAATGGTATCTCCTTAAACCAAAATGCAGATGGGGAAATGGATGTGAAGAGAATTATTAGAGCCTTCTATAATATTCACGGTCAATTTTAATATTATTGCTAGTGAATTATGGTAGACTTTTTCTGAGCAATTTTTGTGTTATCTTGATCGAATTTAGATTTTTTCTCGGCCCTTGAAGAATTTCATATAATTTTATCAGAGGATATTCTTCCTTTAAATTGTAATATTCTTATCTTTTAGATTAAGAATAAAATAATTATCAAGAAAAGAAATAGAGAGGATAAAAATAAAAGAGAGATAAACTGAAAAACATGAGTTTTTGAATAAAAAATATAAGAGAAGGAATGAAATACTTTCTGCCAGCTATCTATCTGTCTGGTACAGGGAACTTTTTTTCACCTCATGTTTTTGTTCTAGGCTCCATAAATATTAAAATCTCTACTGTAAGTCATTATTTTTATAAAAGGAAGTTTTCAAATTATGTCATTCGAAAGAATTCTAAATTTTACAATTTGAAACATGTTTGCTCGACTTTCTTTCATGAGTCACAACACAACAGTTACACAAGGGGTAGTGATGTAATCTCTCATATGTAATGTTTGCACCTTCCACTTGTTAAAAAAGAGTTGGATGAAAAATAGTTAATGAATAAAAATAAAAATTAAAAGTATAAATAAATCAATAGTAATATTGTGAATCTCACAAATTTTTTTAAGTTATTTTTTTTTCTCAATCTATCCACATCTAAATATTTTACATTAAAGTCATCGTCTTTCGTTATCTTCTCATCAATTTTCAACATAGAATTGGAGAAATTAATGTGTGGTATGAAATGAGTGTTGATTGATAGGCAGTTAAATGTGGAGTGGATGATGATGTTTTGTAGATGTTTGTTGTGGTTGTCTTTAATATGGATACATGTTTTTCTCTACATAAAGTTTGAATCCTTCACTACCCTTCAATCACATCTAAACAACAACACAATAACATATAACATACACTTCAATAGGATGTTACCACAATTCATGCAACCTATCATTTACTTCTCTTCGCTCCTTTTTCATCCAATAATCAATCATATCAACTGCATCATACTTATTATTCCTCTCAATAAAATATTTTACTTTATGATTATTTTATTATTTTATTTCTCTTAATATATCTTTTAATAATGAATTATCTGACCCTCTATACAAGTATAATTTATTTACTCTTTTACATCAAAGGATAAATCAACAAATACATGTGTGTTCCTTGTATGTGTTATGACTTAAATACTAGATAAGTTCCCACAATTTATTCCCATGTATAGTATTTTACTATATTCAAAATATAAACATAAAGACTCAATCTGCTCTGTATTATTTCTTTTTAATAATCTTTTATTTTAATTTAACATTTCTCTCTCTTAATGTTACATTACTATAATAATTATTCATCGACCTCATTTATATGTTAAAGATATCGTGTTAGTCTTCTATCATTAATTTTTTTTCTATTACCCACACATATTATGAGAGAAAAATAATAAATAACATAATAATATTTAAATAATTGAGTTTGCTTCAATTTTAACTAGTTTTAAACAAACTAAATATATGTTAATGGAAAAATAAACATTAAAGAAAAATCACAACCATTTAATAAATTTTAGATCCTCAGAATATGATTTTTAATAATAATAATAATTTTGTTTTTACCAAAGGTGAAAAGTTTCAGGGCTTCCATGAATTCCTTAAGCTGCTATTAATCCTGGTGGATAATGTAGTGCAATGTCAGCGGTGTAACTCTAAAATGTACTTCGGTGTCTAAGTTAGCCTATGATATAAGATAGATTAATGTAATAAATATTGTTTAATGTATAAATTGTCATAATTGTGCTTGTTTATAGAATTGTTATAGACATTTAGAATTGTTATAGACATTTAATACTAGATCAAGAAAAAAAATATGTGATCAAGTTAACCTTCGAATATAGATAAAATTTTATACTTATACATTAATTATTATTTTTATTAAAAAATTTGATAGTGTTAGATTTTAATAAGTTTTATTTCAAAATTGGATAAATATATTGAATATCATATTCATACTTACAGTTCAAACTCATTATTTAAAATCCATTTTTCACTATAAACATTATATATATATATATAT
>Ga0123341_1001201_pt1 | contig 18785 bp, 8 predicted proteins | sample Turbeapinknodule_FD_89959 | JGI IMG/M metagenome (GOLD analysis project Ga0123341, IMG submission 89959) | Root nodule microbial communities of legume samples collected from Mexico - Turtle bean Mexico pink nodule | ecosystem: Host-associated > Plants > Roots > Nodule | place: Mexico: Nepantla...
AATATATATATATATATATATATATATATAAATATTGTATTGATACATAATATAATTATCTATACATATATGATTTTACTAAATAATATACATTGATACGTGTTTTTCAAAAGGAGAAACTTAAAATTTCATAAAGTGCTACTACAACTGTTGTCACTGGAAATTCATAAACATGAATTGCTTCCTATTTATGTATCCCTAAACAATTATCATAGTTGTAAAACAAACAAAAACGAAATAGGGTAAAGTAACAATAATTAAATAATTGATAAAATCATGAGTTATTTATCAATGATAATCAAACACATTCGTTGACTACCACCAAAAACACAAAAAGTCTAAATTAAATGTGCTGAGTGTTAACATTCGAGACTAATACATGTTTCATAATAATGATATCATGCAATATCACATTACTCACCAAATTCGCTTTCAACTAACAGTTCAAATCCCCCAATGTATGCTCCTCACACATACATAGAGTCATGCATTAACTTTGCATCATGTGATCATTTTCTGTATAATTCAATTATAAATAAAAAAAATTCCTATCTCAATATTCATACTATATTCAACGAATATAATATTGTCTCCTTGCTAATAACTATTTCTCATCACTCACTTAATCAATTCAACGCCATCATATAATTTCATCATGCATTCTCCATGTTTAATACATAAACATAAAACAATGTATGGACAATAATAATTTCATCATATTATATATCAAATAACATTCTTAAAAGTATTATTAATAAAATATATTTATTTCCAATTTGAATGTTAAGAAAATATTTAATATTTCTTCTATAACAAAAAAAAATCCTTTTCTATGTTTTACCATTTTAAAATATAAATATTGTATATTTATTAATTAAAATTTAGGTCCCAAAGGCAGTGCATCCTTGCACGTTCTAGCTTATCAATCCATCCCATCCCATCCTTCAAAAAATAATACCACATTATAAGAAAATTATTAAATAAAAATCAATTTTAAAGATGAATAATTTTTTTTAACTGGTTCTCATTTTAAAACTTCAAAATGGGTAGATTTTTTTATATATTATTTATCTCTATTTTTTTCTCAACCAAATAAAATGCTATAATTTCCATGAAAAGGGTATTATAATGAAATTATTATTATTATTGAGAAGTGGAGTTTAAAAATATTTTATATACTACTTCCTTTTCTAATTCATCAAAACGTTTAAGAACAAAAGCAACGGATTCTTTCTAGACATCTTTTTCACGAGAGTATCACTGTTTCGACTTCAAATCCAAGAGATAACATCACTAGAGTTAACTACCACAGTTAAATTATTGTTTGTTTTGGATTTCGATGTTCCATCTTTACCAACAAAGTTAGATATGGTTATTTGAAAATTGAAAAATTAAATTCGAGAAAGGTGAATATTTGAAAATTGAATTCCAGAAATGGTTTGTGAAGTGGTAGAAACATTGGTTTGGCATATGGAAAGGGCAAAGGGAGTTTTTGTATGTGTAGTGGGAATGGACCACTTGGTCTCATAAAAACAGTGTTGGCAACTAGGGAAGACATGAAGAAGGAAGTGAACAAGTGGAAGAATTGTGAACAAAAAGAGAGAGATAACATAACATGACAATAATTTTGAGTTTAGCAAAATAAAGAGAAAAAGTGTTGTGAGTTTGTGAAAGGGATAGACGGTTGACTGAGAAAAGACAAGATGAACATGTGCATCAGATACATATGTGGTGAATGAATGAATGAATGAATGAGGATGACTGACTTTGCACAATCATCATCATCATCATCACCTAAATCCAAGCAACCACTACCTAACACCATCATGCCCATCCATCCATCCATCCACCCATCATGCTCATTATCCACACCACACACACACTGCAATAATATCCTTTTTATTATTAATAGTATCTGCTTCTTCATGTGCCTATCTCATTATTTAATCATAGACATCTCACCAAACTTTGTGAACTTTTCCCACCCGCTACATTTTTGCTAACATGCGCACGGTGCTCTCTTCTTCCCCTGTCCCTGTCACGGTTTGGTACCTTGAGGCCCACCTAGGGCCCAACCCAATTAAAACACCTGCTCCACCCCAAGACCTAACCAACCACTAATCAATAACCCTCACTCCTTGGCAATAAAGCCATTCACTTTTAACAACACAACACAAACTTCTCTCTCCCTTTATTTTTCCAACTATCACCTTATCATCACCCTCTGCCACCAAACCAAATTAATAACCTTCTCCTTTTCAACCTTCACATCCCAATCACAACCAACACAACACACACACACATCCATCTAATTTGGATTACCTCAAACGTCTAAAATGCTTTCAAACTGCACCTTTTCTCGCATTTAATTTTCATGACTCTACCAGGGAAGGGTTGGGATGTTCCTTTCTGTTCCTCACCAGTGCCCAGGTGTTGCAGCTGCACATTTCTTCACTGCATCACAAAACTTTTACACTCTTCATTTCTTTCCTCAGTAAAACAACACAAACACAAGGCTGCTATAATTTATTCAGACCTGTCACTTTGCCCAACCACAAATTGCCACAACCTCAACCATTTATCCAACTCTATCTACACTTGTAGGGACTTGTAGGGTAATAGGGTATTAGCTCTCTCTCTGCTTCTCCTACTAATGCCTCTGTCCCATGCATGTCTTCAAAATTACAACTCAAGAATATAACATGATTAAGGTTTTCTTACAGACCACACTTTTCTATTGTATTATTAAAACTATCTTGAATCCCACATCGATTAAAATTTCAAAATTAAAATATTTTATAATATATAAATAGATAGAAATGTTAAAAAAATTGTTAAGAGGACCATTGACTGTTGTTTTGGTAGTTATTACTGTTGCATAACCAGTGGAAAAAAAAAAATGAAATATTGATATAATTCATACTTAATATCTGAATGAATGAAACATTTTTTTTTTCTATGGACTTTTCTATGAATGTTTGATCATGATACAGTGGTTTGTCTACTAGAGATTAGAGAGAAGAATTAAGGATTAAAGCATTGAATTAATAGGGAGATTTTCCTTAAACAATATTAAATTGATTATACGGAATTGAATTGAAGTGTGTGTTGACAAATGAGTATAAGAAGGTTTAGGGTTTTGTGGGACCATGGGTGATTGACGGTGGTTTAGAGAGGACCCACCGCCGCAGCAGCGCACATGTGCCTACGTCGGACGGCTACCAACTACCGCCCCAAAACATACTCGAGTTGGTAATGTTGAGGGTCCACACCATGGGTAGGTTATTCAACTCAATAATGCTATTTTTATTGGATTATAATATCTCTATATCATTACTAACTTCTAAATATATTTATGAAACTAATTTCACAACAATTTAATCACAACACATAAACATTATAAGTAGCTATTACGTTGTTATCTTATAATCATCAAAATTAATGCCAACCAACTTTCACGAAAAAATATAAATTTTTTATAAACTAAATTATTTACTTTTTATGTTCCCGATTAATTAATTAATTTACTTTTATATCAATTGTCTTGATTTTTTTTACTATAGGTGATTTAGGATTAAATATCAGTATAAAACTTTTATGTATAGTATTTTTTTTCTTCTTCTTGGTTTAACAATTTAAAAAAGAGTAATTCATCTTTTTATCACAGGTATGAATTAATTTGGAGAAGGAAATGATGAATTAGAATATTGAACATTTAATTTCAATATTAAAACAGTATTATATATTTGAATTGAGGTTTAATTCTTCATATTCTCTATCCATTAGTGCGATCAATCCTTATTTATAATATAATATTGAAATAACTTATTTTTATACACGAGGAAAAATAATTGAGATGTGTGATTTTTTTTCATTTAAACAAAAATATATCTTCTAAAATTATTATTTTTAAATATAAATTTAACTTTAGTTCCTTTGAATTCTACGATGTAAATTGTACCGTTCCAGATTTGATCGGACATATATCGATCAAAGTTTAAGTCGGATGTATTTTATTTCAACCTAAATCGTGAGGAAACTGAGCATGTCGACCTTCTCCATTTTCTGTACCGTCCTGGGACTGCTAGGAATTGGGTTGAGTAAACCGACCCATGTAGCTCGATGAGGCTGATCGAACAAGCTCTAAATACGATAAAGTGGGTATAGACCCAATTTGGTGATCTTGTTAAATTAATGTCAGGAATAAGCTATCTCGTCACAACATAATTAATGCGTTTTTAATCCACAAAATCTTGATTTTTTTGAAGTGCTCCCTTATAATATCACATAAATGCCCCGCGTAATATCCCTTATAATATCACATAAATATTCCACGTAATATCCTTGATTATATCACATAAATGCTCTACTTTACTAATATCCCTTATTACATAATAAAAATACTCTATGATATTCAAGATTTTGTAGAAAGATATGATAAACAACCGCTTTAACACTTGGAGAGACCAGGGTCAAAGATGAAAGCCCATGAAAGCTTATAAATACATGACCACTCGCAGAGAGTAATATGGACTCATACATGCATAAAAATTTATGTTTTTATTAACTTGAGCGTCAGAGTGTTTTCTACATATAGAATTCTCCTTTATTCCTAGGAAGTTGATTCACTGAAATTTGAAGAAAAACTATCCGCAAAACTCATCCAGATTCCGACCGATCTCGAATCAACAAGAATATAAACATAACAAACTCCTTACTAACTCAGTTAAGAATGAGATATTTAAATTATATTTAAATTATATTCAAGTTTCTAATTAGTACCTACATTTCGAAAACAAGGTTCAATTTTTATAAACCCCTTTTACGTAATCAATTCTTATAATATTAGGTGGATATTCAAAAGGACTATTAATGAATATCTATCGATTTTTTAGATAAATTTCTATATTAATATTTATATAACTAAAATAATTATTTTAAAAATTTAATTTGTAAAAAGATTATATAAATTTATTTAAAATTAATTTATATTTAGAAAAAAATCTACTTCTTACAGTTATGTATGGAGATGTTTATTGTAACTGATCTATGTTATATGATGTGTCTGTTGAGAGAAGAAAGCTTATGTTGAAAATAAATTGTCAAAGCATTGACGACATAATTAGTTCCATGTCTTGAGTCCATGCCTGCAAAAAAAAAAAAGACTAATCCTAATTTCAATGGAAGGTGGTGAATGGAAACCCCAGTTATAGCAAAGTATACCTTATACATGCCAAACTAACACGTTCATCTCATGTTCATTTCGAAAGGAATGTGTTCCTACTTTTTGGCTCAATTTGAAGGACCAATCCTCACATTTTGTTCAACTCCTTCCCCCACTACACAAATGCATATTTTTCCTCATCCCAATTATAAATATCCCTTATGCTTTTCTAATTTAGGTTTAACTATAGATTTTATTTCATGAACCAGTCAGGTCTATAGGTCCAAACATTGGAGGAATTAAGAAGTCGAAGTCAAGAATAACGGTAAGCATTAGTGACAATATTACGTGAAAAAGTATACTTACTAAGTGTCAGTGTTAATAAGAGATACGCTTGAAAAATAAATAAAATTAATTAAATACAAAAATTAATTTATTGGAAAAAAAACATAAGGATTAAAATGATGCGACATACTCAATAGACCCATTAACAAGTAGTATAAATAGATAGAATGTTTAATTTTTTAATTTTTCTGGAGGGTAATTAACGCGAATACTGATTAAGCTTTAGAGTGTTCCTGCAGGTACCACACCAAATATCAAGAAACCAGAAAGTAGTTCCTAAAACACGAGGGACCGATAATAGAAGTACAAACAAACAAGGAGAAACCAGAAACACGAAGTGAAGGTGAATTCGAAATACACTTTCCTATAGATTTTGTACAAGTACATTACATGAATTTTACTAAGTTTTTGAACTTGTTTTATCGAATCATTAAATATAAAACAGTGTTCGTGTGCATAGCATGCAAGTCTTTTTATAGCATCATTCTTGAACATATAAGTGTTTCACAACTACATTTTAACCTCTCACTTACATTATTGAATGAAGTTCTAAAGTACAAAAGATTTCACATTTATATATTTTTGGAGTGTTTGTCTGTTGCTTACACTGTATTTGGACCTGCAGTTTCATAGATGAAAGACAGATTATGAAGAGAAAGTGGATAATGTTTCAAGTTGTTCAAGTTAAAAAGAATAAAAGTTTCTTCTTCTTCTAGTTCTTTGCTTTAGCTTTAAGAAAATGACTTCATCACTAGCTAGGAAATTTCTATCTCCAAAATAACAGTTATGACTTTTGTCTGATTATATTATGCAAGTGGCCTAGAAAAGGAGTACCAACAATTCAACCCTTCTCATTTTCTTAACATTATTCAATGGTAATTTGATTACTTTACATTAATTGGCCATGGCAGTGAAGAAACAGAGTTTGTCCAACATTAAGTGAAAATGAAAATTGTGGTAAAGTGGAGTGCATGAAGTGGGAAAGAAAAAGAGAAGCAATAATTGAGAAAGGAAGGCCCAGTTTTACCTATAAAGGAGCCCAGGGAATGGCCATAAAGTGTAGACATGTGTGGTGCCATTTATCAAGTTGGTTAAGGTACTATCAACATTATCATAATTAATAATATGATGAGATCCATATCTATATGCTACACATGCACATCCAAGAAACAGAATTGGATAAAGTACTTGCACCAAACAATGGCTTATGTAAGGCATCCTTGTCCATAATTTAGTAATCTCCAAGGTGATGCAGTGAGGATCTAGAGATGAATCAGAATGGACCCACTAGAAATGATGCATGTGATGTGGGTGCAGCTTCAACCAATTTAACAACATGTATCAAAGTGGAGTAGAGAAGGAACAATAAGTAAGTAGCAATTGCTATTTCACGATCTCAGAAACAACAGAGCAATAAATTTAAATCACAAAAACTCCCTATCTATCTCGGGCCACTTCATGGCTGCGCAATCAAAACAACACCATCATTTTTGTAAGGCTAACCTTAGCTTGGGAGCAGTGAAGAAGAAATAAATATAAATAAAAATATCTCACGGAACCTTCTAATGTCTCTACCTAACACTTTTGAAAAAGGAAAAAAGGGATGCTTTCAAAAGGGACGCTCCCACCACCTCTGTCCTTTCTCTTCGTACTTATCTGATAATCCCAACACTGCTAATCTGCACAATTTTACTAACAAATCACAAAACAAAACACTCATTAACGTAATTCAATTTCTTTGTAACAGACACGAATGTCACAATCTGGAAATGTTATTAGGTTGGGGAAAAACATCCCCATTAATCCAATGCACCCAGAACTGGGCAATCGAATCGAATTGGTCTCTGACAGACCCCATGACATGACCCTCAGTTAATGCGGCAGATAATATTTGAATGGTTGGTAGGATCAATTTACTGCAAATTTTATTTTCGTTGCTCCCACTTTTTAATGTGATTTATGCCATTTACCTATTCTAATACGCAATAATGTGGCTACTAGCTACCTAGCCAGTATTCAGAAAGCATACTCACACCAAGCAACTTTACAAACATAATCACGCAACTCCCATTTCATCACCCAAAACCACCACAAAACATTCTTTAAATAACTAACAATCAATATAGATGTGGACTGAAAACAACATCTAGTTTAGGATTGCTGGGGTTTCATTAACCTAACCAAACCAATTAACTACCTAATTAATTGTTCTGTACCATCCTTCTCAGTTTTACCTGTCTTTGGTTTCTCTCTAATTTGATATATCACCAAATCTAGAAGAGCAGAGTTTGGAGTGGATCTCTCTGTAAGGTAAAATAAATGAAGTATGGGAAAACCTAGGTATGTTCGCATCTATACACACCAAACTTCAGAAGTTGGTTGGAGCATGGCCTATATAATTAAATGTTAATGAGGTTGGTAGAAGGAACATGTGGTACTACGGATTCTGCGAGTTCATTCACGCGTTTTACATATTATTTTGTTTCTACCTCTACCCTCATATCATTTGTATCAGTATTTAGCTAGCTGTATTCAGTACAAATCAGATTTACTACTTTTTTTTTTCAATTCCTACCAAACAAGCCACATGTTTCAGTTTCCTCCACACAGGAGCATGAACATGTGATTAATTAGATTAAAGAATAAATATGAAATGATGTGTAGATGTAGGGAGCATTATTTTATTTAAACATGATTAGGTAGCAGTGTGGAATGGAAGCATTAATTCCATCCAAAAAACTTCTCCTCCAATCCCAGCTTATCCACTCACTGTTTGAGTATACATGGATGGATATATCTATCATCTCCCTTTTCCTTTTATTTTTCTCCATAAAAGACAAGCCCAAAAGCCTCCAAAAAGAATTTAAAGAGGAAGAAAAAGGGAAATAAAGATCCACACCCACAGCCTCACTGATGCCTGTGCTCTGTGTATGACGCATGATATTTATTCACCATGGCATAAACCCAAAATCACAGGATTCAGATATACCGCAATTGTTCAATGCATCCATGTGAAACCTCGAATAATTATTATTCATACTGATATTAAAAATCAAGAATTAGGAAAGAAAAAAGATTAACTATGATGACCTGGGATGTGATGATGCAGATAAAGCATTGAATATGCAGTAAAATATGATTAAAAGAGCTGTCATTACTCAACCCAATCCGAAGAAAATAAAAATGAATATACTGGTATACCATTATGATGATTCCAGATTAGAGAAGAGTAACAAGAAAGGGAAAAGTGGGGAAGATGTTCAACTGTACTGGAACTATATATTATGCATCAGCGACTAATTAATTAATTAATTAATTAATTACAGAAATCAGAGAAGAGAAGAAAGGAATAAGGAGAGAAAATTCAAAACTAATGAATTTCATTCTCTCAGTTCTCTCCAACAACACTAACTAATAGGTATGGCTTGGATTCATTTCATTTCCAAGGTGGTGCAATCCCAAACACCGTTGGTTTTCAAGCCCAAGAAATCATAAGCAGAAGCAGAAGCAGGAGGAGCGGTGTTGTTGGCAGTGACTGCGTTGGCCACGTTGCAGCTGCAATCCTTGCTCTTGGGCAAACCCAAACTGCAAACGAAGCAAAGATTCTTCTGAGGCTGTTGTTGTTGATGTTGTTGGCGAGGAGGACTGATGGTTAACTCGAGGTTCAGGTCAGGGCAGCGTTCTAAGATGGACCCTTTAACCACGCTTCCGTTACTCGAACTTGTTGTCTCTTGTTCTTGTTTACCGAAAGATATATTACTGGCAGTTGCAACCGTTACAACTGTTGCAGAAGAAGCAGCTTCGTTCAGAGGTCTATGAGTTGCAGGGTCGATTCCTCTGTTCAAAAGCTTCCTTCTTATGTGAGTGTTCCAGTAGTTCTTTATTTCATTGTCCGTTCTCCCAGGCAATCTTCCAGCTATCAAAGACCACCTAAAACAGCAGCAGCAGCAGCAACAACGTCAACCAACAACGTTGTGGTCTTGTTTTGATTTAGACAAAAAGATAAGATTTTTTTTCATGTGATGAGAATACGAGAATATGGGATACAAGATATGAGATGAGTTTGCTTACTTGTTACCGAGGAGGCTGTGGAGTTTGATGATGAGTTCATCCTCTTCTTCGGTGAAGTTGCCACGCTTGAGGTCGGGGCGGAGGTAGTTGATCCAGCGGAGACGGCAGCTCTTGCCGCAGCGGAGGAGGCCGGCGGCTTTGGGGAGGGAGCGCCAGCAGCCCTCGCCGTGAGCTCGAATGTAAGATATAAGTCTGTCATCTTCTTCTTTGGTCCATGCACCTTTGTTTGTGTGAGCCTTCTCACAGCAAGGGGATCTTCCCATAATTAGCTCAGAATTGAATTGTGTTGTCAAATTTCTGTTTTTTGCTCACTTTAGAGATATGATATGATGCGTATGAAATGTGAGTAAGGGTAGGAATTAGGATTGGCTTGCAGCAACAAAGAAGCCGGTTTAAGAGGGAGTTGGGGTGTGGTTTTATAGGCTTTTGACTCCAAAAGAAAGGGGACAGAACACACACATACAGAGAGAGAGAGAGGGAGAGAGAGGACAGAGAAGGAAGACCCTAATTGGTGCTTCTAGACGCGTGTTGGTGAGACAGGTTAAGGAGAGTGGCTGTTGGCTCTTTCTCTCTCTCCTCTCCCTATCTGATGATATATTTATACTATATTTGCATCAATGATATAACTAGTTAAAAGACATTAACAATGGGTAACCTTCAGGTTGGTGTAAAGTAGAATGTATTAAAGTATGGGCAAGGCAGGACAAGATGTGATCTCTTACCCCCTTTTTGGAATAAAAAGAAACATTTTTTTATTTCTCATACGCTTTACCCCTAATATAAAAGTTAAAAACCCCACACTTGCCAATTCATCTTCTTCTTCTGCTGAGTAAAAATTCAGTTCCTAATTCCTTCTTCAATAGCTGCTCAATGTCAAGCTTCAAGCTCTGAGCTATCTGTTGTTTAATCGTTTGGGTTGAGGATTAAAAAAATGTACATGTGACAGTGGAATCAAATTCAAGTTATAGAGCCTTTTATTATTCGAAATTGACTTCATTAGGAGGATCTACCTACCTTAACGCAGCATTTCAGTTTGATTCTTATTATTATCTTGGAATGTTACAACCTCTCATCTTTCTAAACCTTTTTTTTTTTTTAATAAACATGTGTGTACACGCAGAAGACGGAACCATGTTTTTTCGATGGAGCACATGACTGCATCGGATGGTAGTTTAATTCTGCATATATATATTTGATCATTGATGATTCTCATTTCTGACATCATGAAACATAATTCTAAAAGACTCTAACAATAGTTCGTTTTCCGGGTCTTCACAATCATTCACTTGTTTTATTGTGGACAGCAACTAACGTAAGGATACAGTAATATAAGCAGAATTTACATATGAAGAAGATTTATAATAACCAACCAATACTGTGTGTTAAACATAAGAGGGTGGTGTGGGCTTAATTTCCCTAAAAGAATAGTTTACTCGGGAAAGTTAGTTGCAATAGGCAAAAGAGAATAGCGTGGAAAAGCACAGAGATGGTAATGGTAGTTGTGGTTCTTTATTGTATTGGTGCATTATCATGCATGAGAGAGAGAGAGAGAGAGAGAGAGGGAGAGAGGGATCAAATAGAGAAGTTTCTACTTTCTAGAAGTGTTGGAGGCTGAGTTGAAGGAAAGATGTTGAAATAAGAGAAGGGGAGAATTGGAAATCGAAATGAGTGAGAGTGTGGTTGTGGTTGTGGTTGTGTAGGGGCTTTGGTTTACCTTCCACTTTTGGTTTCTCTCTCCCCTCAAACCTTGTGTTGCAAGTTTAGGAAAAGGTTGGGATCGGGGGCATCGTTCATCTTTTTGTTGTCATCTTATTATAGTAGTTATCCACTACCACACATATATCCACTCTTTCTCTTTCCCTGAGAACGTAAAGTGGTTGGTAAGGGTTAATATTCATGGGTACAGGTTGCTTTCAAGGAGGAACGGCACGATTGTAGGGAAAAGATTCAGTCCACATGGGTGAAATTATTTGGGAGTATTTCACCCACCTATTCATCTCTTCTGACTGTACTTGCAATTCTAGACCAAATCCTCCCACTGTTCTATGTTCAACTATGCCACATAACACACCACTTCCTGTACCGCACCCCGAGTAACCAAATCAATCTGTGTGCACCTAAAAACACGCACAACTTTTAAAAATTCTATTCGCCAAAACGTCTCATCTCGTATTAACTGCATTGGCTTTTAATGCACACTATTTTAGTGCAAAAGAAATTGATCCTCTCTTTTTAAAGAGAATGAACAACTCAACCAAGACCATTAGCATTTAGTTGTGTTCATTGTTATATGATATGGTATGATAGTGGGAGATTTTATTGGGGGAGACAACAGCGGAAGGCAACTAAAATTTCGTTGGGTAGCCAAAAGATGCAATGTGCGTAGAATAGTAAAGTTACGAATAAATAATATATGATTGAAGAAAGGCGAAAGAAGAGAAGTGAATGAGTTGGGTATAATTATTAGATGAGATGAGGAAACATATGATATGATATGATGGGGGTTTTTAGCTAACCCAAAAAGGAGGAGCAAGCTAAGGGTTCTTCCCCTTGCTCCCCCCAATTGTAAACACTGGCCAAGTCACATGGGAGGGGAAATGTGAATGTTGAAAGGAAAAGGGAGTCGTCTAATATACTACTACTACTACATATAGAGGAAGAGACTGTGGCGTACGATTTGCATTTACATGATTGATCATAGCCAGCACAGCACATCAACACGAGTTTGTCATGTGCTTAGGTACTCGTGGGAGGTTCTCCTAACTTCCAAGAGCCCTTACCTACCTCTTTGGCTGTCCTCCACATGTGTCTTCCTCAACTTCAACCTTTTCCCCTCTCAATATACTACATTAAATAAATACATTTATAAATTAAATTATTAACAAACTTCCTCACCTTTTTCTGTGCATTCTTCCTTTTACCGCTCCTCCACCCTATACATTTTCTCTATTCAGCATATATTAGAGACAGAGGAGGGCAGGAAGACTCCAATTTTAATTCCTAATTGCCATAACAAACACTTTTCCTTGTCGCACCGTTATCTACTATACTTTCCTTGTATTCAACACTTGATAAAAAAAATCTTAATTATTCACATTGATAGGATTTATGATATAACCTTAACATTTATTATACAATACAAAGTTAAAAAATATAAATATATATAATTTGTAAGGAAACAATTTAATAAATTGCTATGTTTGATGGTGTATATTCAATTTTATAACAATTATGAACTAATCATTTCTTTATTTTATACATACAAATCATTTGTATATGTAAATAATTCTGTCCAACACACGGTAATATATCTGGTTATCACTTAAACTAGTATTCTCTATGCTAGTGCAGCCTAACTAAATGCATGATTTTCATAATTCTCAGCTAGTGCAGTACCAGTTTTCGTAATTCTGATCTCCTCGCACGAAACATGCATAACAAATTAGCCTCTTTGATTTGAGCAGATGGGCACGCCTACCCTCCTTTAACCTTTCAGTGAATAACACGTAACTGGGAATGTTAACTTTTGTATTTACGCATTATGACGTTGCTGTCAAATTGAGTATTCAGGATATTTTTAGTCTATTCATATAAAATTCAGAGTGGCTGTAGCATTATTCTTTATTGGTTCCAAGTAAACAGAAACTGAAGCTGCAAAAATGAACCCTATTTTGCACATAATGGGTCGGGGTCACGCAAACGTAATATCCAAGAGAGATGAACAGGTCCAAGTCTACTTCCCTCTTTTGCGAACTTCGTACAAGTAACTGAGAATCACCACTGCGGCAGTAACTACAACTCCAACAGCACCTTGTGCCAGTATGGTCCCATCCTTAACAGAAATCGCCTTTGAACTTGGCACGAAGCCTAGCTCTGAAAGTTTCTTATGCGATTCAGCATAATCCCTAAAAAATGCATCCTCGTCCTGCCAGAGCGACACAGTTTAAAAATATAAGACAGCGGACAGATTCAAGCAATTCAATGATGCATTAACAGCAATCACAACTTTGCTCCAAATAGCTATTCTCTTAATTTTCTTTAATGGAGCAAAACATAAACTTCGCATAAATGTCTAAAGTTATTCTAAAACTCTACATACAATACAAGCGCTAATAGCAGGGCCACCAATTAGAATGGACTGTGCACGTATAATGAAAAAAAAAACATAATTCAAATAGAATACCACTCTTTCACAATAGTATTACTAGACCATCACCTTTTAAATGGGAGGCTGAATTATTAGACAGTTTTAGTATAATTATTAATTATTTATAGCGTGAATTATAATTTATATATTTTATGATTTAATCATATTTATGGACTGTCAAGGAAGTCTAGTTCAGTTGGTTAAACAAAATACATGAAATATCGTAAACTCCTTAAAATGTGTTCAATTCTTACTGATACAAAGAATCATATTCATGGGACTAACTCTCCCTGATCTTTTCAAAATCCTTTTTCTCTCTTATATGTCGTCTCATGCAGCGTGACCTTATTTGAAAGCACATAGGGAGTTGCACAACCCTCAAATTTCAATCCCTTTCCCTAATTATTTCTCCCTGGGTAAGACTGTGCGTCTGTGACAGAAATAGAATGAGGGACCTGTAATTTAGGAAATATCGTTTTCTTCTTTTTCTTTACTCTATAATTCAACCATTGATTTATCATAACTTCTAAGTCTCTGACATGATTTAATCACAAATTCACACCTATGACCTAAATTATTCTAAGGTTTTAAGGAAATGACCGTACCCGTCTATATTGTACCAAAGCCATGGACCATGGAAAAATAAAATAATATTTTTTATAATAATTTTAAAAGTTGAATGTAATGCAGCAAAAATTCGTAAGGGGTGCAACTCATTAGACAATTAAATTATAATTGTAATTCTCTTCTAATTTATGTAAGTATGGAAACTTAGAATTATGTTTTTGTAAAACTGTTCTACAGTTGGCCATCCAATAATCTACGTCTAGCTCTGTTCCAGGCTAACAGGCATGTTATTTAGTTTAATGTACAAATTAGTTTCATCATTATAAAAAGAAAGAAAACGAACGCCAAGGTATGGTCAATTGCCGGAAAAGTAAGTAGTTTTATTTATACCTGACCAACCAATGGATAAAAGGTCGATGTCACATTAAATAAGTTAATTTGTTGGTTTTGCCACCCAACAAACACAAAGGGAAAAATAACATTTTAACTTAATGAAGTGCCAAGATAGCCTAGTAAACTCCAAAGCACAAGGCTTATGGGTATGAAGGGTCCTACTAATCAATCACTACTTAATGAGCTCAGGCCAGAAGATTTTATTGTGGACAACGGTGACAATGTCGCAATGAGAGTAGAACCACCTACTACCTTATGAATACGACACAAATCCCTCACCACTGGACCAACCCTAGAGGTAACTCAGGACAAAAGATTGGTCTAATAATTAATGCAATAAGCTCACAGGCTTAATGGTGCTTATACTAAACAAACAGACCGATAAAACACTACAGAGAAACATTAATTGGTAATTTGGATACGGCACAAACACATTTCCTATGGTAGTTATTTGAATTAATCTCAATTACCTTCGCATATAGTTCAACGTAACGGCGAAATTCAGGATCCTCCAATAAAGCCTTGTCTGTTGGAAGTTTGAGCAGTCCAGCATAATCGCCTTTCAAAAGTTCCCTGGTCAATGGTGATATTCAGTTGTAGACAAAAATCAAACTCTTTCCGTTTTCCGTATTGCCAGGCACTAGTGAAGCTCTACAAAATGTTTTTGTAGAAAAGCAAAAATTAATAATATCGCATACAACACGAGTCTTACACAAAGTATGAGTTATCAAACTTCAGAGGGTCTTCTGTCCAAGGTCCATCAAACCCTGATCTCTCTGGATGTGCTCTCCCCTTATAAGACCACAGAAATTAAGATAAGTATATCTTACCATAAACACAGTAAGTAATAAAAGAGACAATACACGAAAGGAGAATTACCAGCGTATGCCCTCCAGACAGTGCTACAATATCTCGATCAGTCAAGCCCATTCGATGAAAGATATCACGGAGATGAGGGACGCCTACAAACAGCATTGGCATATTCTTATGCTTTCATTAACATTCTTAACCCTGTCTATTGTGAAGGGAATACAAAATATATAACATATTTCACAGTCCAGGGAAAGAGAATAGTTCTACAACTGACAAATTTAAAAACACACCTAGTTTAGCATCAGGAAGCCGCCCTTCTTTAGGAGATACTTTTGAATCCTACAAGAATAGAAAATTACGTAAACTAAATAAGATTCGGTGATTTCATAAGAATAAATATTCCGACTTTGTATGGCACAACATACCTTTCTACCAGGAACAAAATCAACTGTGGGACCCCCGGTAACCTCAACTGCAACAACGCCAGCAAGCTGGAAGCACGTGAAGAAAGAAATGATTTTTTAGCAGATTGTATAATATATAAGGCAGTTAGTTTAATTCTCTACTTAAGAATGTGAGTCTTGTTTTATACAACGTATGCCCCATGAGTGATAATCTTCTGCCTCTCTGTTTCAACAGAATCTGAATTCATGCACTCATTGGATTTAATTGACTTGTGCGTCATATACACAATCCAGAAACGCTTGATTCTGATATAAACTATTACAGAAACGTTAAGGGAAACTTTGATATTCACAATTCGAAATTGCTGACATTTTCTAACCTTAAACATTAGTACATAAGTGCATAAGAAAATCCAGTCAAATGGTGTTCAACTTCGTTGCAGAAATCTTAAGCACTAACGTTAAACTTGAAACGCATCCCATTAACTAACAGAGGAGCTTGAGCTTTAATTGTACTCCTGTAAGCTTTTTAACTAGAAAATCTAGGTGTAGTATAAGTATAGCTCTTAATCCAAAATTGACATAGTTCCCCATAATTCTTGTTTTACTGATTTTTCCCCTTTCTTTTGAGAGGGAAACATTTGTGTGTAGTATGAAACAGGCCGTAAATGCCTTTAAAATAATACCTTTCGTTCGTCAACTCGCCAACACCCTAAAACCCCCCAGCCTTCGAAATTTCATCTAAATCTACCAAGTAAAGAGAAAGAATGATGAAAAACTTGTTTGAGGACTTTGATTGCACTTATGTTGCAGATCATTTTGTGATTATCAAAAGGTGTGATGTGGTTGTGAACACAACCACTAACCACAATATCACAGCCGCATCAAGGGTTGTAAGTTGAAACCATAAGTAATCAGGGTTGTCAAACATTATGAGAGCATGAGCCTTAAGTGTAACAAGGCACTGCGTCACTGGACTAGATAAGTCTGTAACTTTATGATTCATTCATCCACCAGATTTGCGTAAAAAACAGCGGACAAAAAGAGTAAATTGAATTAAAAGCTGCAGAAAATGGAACCCTGAATCAATTATCATATACATCTCAGACAAATTTAGAAGTTCATTTACCCCATTCTACAATTTTCACTAAACGAATCAGTACCAAATCATCAGATTCACTACAGACTTTCATAACAAATAACTGAATGAAAACAGAATGATCACCTGGTAAAGATCTGCGTATGTAATTTTAGGATGTTTTGCCTTCACTTCCTCTGTGACATCAGAAAATAAGCCAACTCTCAGAAAAATAAGGGGACCAGCATAGTTACAACCAGCGGTACTATTTTGCTAAAAATATCCTAGGCAAGTTAAACTGGAATAGGTTCGAATCTCGATTCAACACAAGGCAGGACCACGCCAATATAAAATCAAATTCAAGCCTATATGTCTCGTTATAAATTCAATACTCAAATAGCACAAAGCGCAAATAGATAAACACGGAGAATTTCAATTCCTAACCACAAATATGTTGCTACCTGCTACCTAGCTAGGAAAATGAAAACGAGGATTGAATGATAATTTTAGGAAAAGATAAAAGCGAACGAGACAAGAAAAAACATACCGCAGAAATCAATAGCCTTCTTCAAGCCATTGTTGGAGCCGTGAGAATACTCTTCCTCGGTCCGGATCGAACCGTTAGGTCCACCGGTCTTGGTTTTGGCATCGTAAGTGCCGGCATCGTGCCAGCTGCACCAGATTAAGCAATTTCATGAACGGAAAAACGAAATACAATTGCACGATCGCGGCGTTGACCGTGCAACAAGCGAAAACTCTAAACCTAAGTATCAGCATGAAACTGTTTGGTTGGAGAAAATAAACGAAATAGAGAAGAAGAACATACGCGAGACGAAGCATGAGAGGAGCGCAGTTCCTGTTAGCGATGAGTGCACGGAGATCGCGGCGAGCCTTGTCGACCTCCTTGAGGTACTCCGAGTCGACCACCACCGGCAACGCCATACTGAAGGGATAACGGAATCTGTTTGAAGGGAAAACCAAACGACAAAGAAGCAAACCTCACTGCACTGCTAACTGCAAACTGTTAACTGAGAATGAATGAATGAGTGAATGGATGGATAATTGTGTTGTATGTATGGGTGGTGCTCCCAGTACCATAGCATATTCCAATGCCTTCCCACTTCTCTATCGCCACGTCACGTTTCTTAATTGGCTCACTCCCTTGCTTCACCACAATTCATAATCAATCACCTAAAAACAAATCAAAATTAGGAAGGGACAAACTGCATTCACATTTTTTTATATTTCTAAATAAAACTATATATTTTTCATTGAATAATTTGAGTTTTTGTGTGAATAAAACCAGGTAATAAAAAGGTACTGTGGAAGTTTTCAGCATAAATATATGAGCAAGTTTCTTATGCAAGGCAATAATGTTCAATTTGTTTCGGACCAGAGATAAACTTTAAGATTTTCTTATCCATCTGTCCAAAAATTATTTAATTGTGTATTTAAATAAATCCATTCTCATATAGTGTTTTGCGTATCCGCATTTATTTTACTCAACTACAAGAAAATCATGAACTAAAAAGCGAAAATAATTAGTTGCAATAGTAACTAAATTAGAGACCATTTAAAAACTATTTAACAATAATAAAAACTTGGTTGTTAATTAGATATCAATCTAGAAACTACTTAACAATAATAAAAATTAATTTAGAAACCAATTTTTCTTTTAGTTTCTAAAATGATCTCTAATTTAGTTACTGTTGCAACTAATTACTTTGGTCTCTAAAAATTAGTTTTTATTTCATGATTTTCTTGTAGTATTTCATAATTATAAAAATTTAATATATAAATAAT
>Ga0123341_1001205_pt1 | contig 18759 bp, 13 predicted proteins | sample Turbeapinknodule_FD_89959 | JGI IMG/M metagenome (GOLD analysis project Ga0123341, IMG submission 89959) | Root nodule microbial communities of legume samples collected from Mexico - Turtle bean Mexico pink nodule | ecosystem: Host-associated > Plants > Roots > Nodule | place: Mexico: Nepantla...
AATATATTGTATTTCAAAAAATATAATCCTCAATTTCATTGAATTAATACATTTGATAATTTTTTTATTTTATAATTATTTGATTTTTATTAGAATTGTTATTTAACATTTTGATTAGATATTTACACAATCATAATATTTTTTTTTTAATATTTGACACTAAAAAGGTTTATCTTTTTAACATTGATATTTTTATAATATCATTTTCATTTTGTATTTTTTTAAAAGAAATACTGAATTAGTGGTGGGTGTAGATAATATCATTGTGATTTTTATTTTATTATAAAAATATACTTAAATAATTATTGAAATAGGAAGAAAGGTCTTGTTGATAAAAAATGTTATTTAGACAAGTCAAAAACACCATTTTATAACCTTTCAAAATTTCTCATTCTCTTGACATCAACACACATTTAAAGTAAAAAAATATTTTTCCCTCTACTTTTAATAATTGTAATCTAGAACAAAGTGTTGGGTTGTAAATATATTATGTATATACCAATAAATTTTTTACCCAATGAGAAACAAGATGAGAGAAAAATTTATATTCATAAAAAAATAACTAATAATAGGTTGATAATCATGTACTAGTACTAGATTATAATTGAAAAAAAAAACATTTTTACTGAAATTGATTGGTTAAATTATCGTGGTAATCTAATGAATTTTAATTTACACTTGTCAAAATAACATTTTTTAAAAAAAAAAAAATCTTACTTTGACAAGTGGATATTAAAATGCACTAATTCACAACCTTTCAAACTTTCTCCACTCCTCATATGAGTTCATCTTTCATTAAAAGATAATTTCTACTTCTACTTTTAACAATTGTAATTTTAACAATTGTAATTTTAACAATTGTAATATAAAGTAATTCGGTGTTAGTTTTCAACATATGAGATAGATAGGTAGCATCAACACTTTTTATTATATTATTTTATGAAATGCGCCTAAATTTCATTACTCACTCTACTCAGTGGAACTACATGCAATGCAGCACTTGATAAATAAAAGATGTGTAAAAAGAGTCTCAAAAGGAAAGGAAGAACAATGATCCTCTGATGCCCTTTGTGGGGTGTGACTCGAGAGATAGATCGAAAGAGAAGGAAGAAAAAACGAAGTAAATGAAAGTGAAAGATGTGAGGGACACTGTAAAGATAAAGGAGAAAAAAAAAATACAAGAGAAAAAGAGTGGCTGTGAAAGGACAGAAAGAAAAAGAAACATGAGAAAATGAAGAAGTGAGTGATGATATTTACCTATCGCTCTTAAACCTTTGAAATAAAAAGTGATTTGTTTTTGCAGAGCAAATGGGTATTTTCAAAACCGAACCTTTATACTCGGTTATTGAAGACTGTCTAATCATTTATCTAATCTACAAATGCGTTTTATTCCTCCAAGTTCTGATATAAGAACTGCTTCTACACATTCTAATGGAAGAAACATGTAAAACAAAAACTCCTGTGAAGAAACACACTGAAGATTTTCCTTAGAATGACAAAATTATGTAATAAATGAAACGAGGTATAGTAATGTTACCTGAATCAATCATCAGGTCTTATGTTTAATTTTATCTTGAGACTTACACTAAAAGCTGGTTTATTTAACAAGTTCCATGCCTCAAACCAGTTCAACCACCATTTAGTTCGAGTTCCAACTGGTTTATCTAACCATCCACGTGAATCGGTCACCAAACAGATAAACCAATTGAATTAGCCTATTCAATTTGATTTGAACAACATTAATTTTCACTTAGAGACAGCTTAAATCGTGATCCAATTAATCGTAGTATATCAGAACAAGAAAGCAATTGTTCCTTTTACAGTAATCAGAAACCATAAGAATCAAAGAATCGAAGAGGGAAAGAAATATAAGTAAAATATGAAAAATATATGAATATATATACAGAGAAGGAGAAGGTAGTGAATGTCCTAGTTATTTTGTTGCAGCAACATATACATAAGAGGATAGAGGATACAAGGGTAAGGTGAAGATAACAAATAATGAATATTTGGCTAAGCTATTTTTGTGCACAATATTCTAGAAAAAAAAACAACTAACAAGGTAGCAAATCATCCCCAAAGAGATAGAGAAGTCTCTCCACAGCCCAACTAGGCTGAGGAGGAGGCTGAGAAGTGGCGGAGTTGTGGTGGCAGCAAGAACTCAGCAAAGGGGCTCTGCAGAGTGGACAAGTGGGGTTGTGATTCTCGTGCTCATGCTCCAACCATCGGTCTATGCACTCTCTGTGGAACACGTGGTAACAGTTCATGAGCTCCCGAACCTCGTCCTCCACCTCCAGCTGGTTGAGGCAAACCGCACACGTGTCCTCTGTGCGTGGGAGCCTCTCCTTAATCTCCCCGAAGGTGGTGAGCACAAGGGTGCTGTCCCTGTCTCTTGTGGTCTGAGGACAAGATTGAGGTGGGGTGTCTTCAGAGCTTGTTCTTGTGTCGTTGATGAGTGTGAAGAGGAAGCATAAGACCCATCTCAGAACTGCAATGATGAGAGCTGCCTCGTATATGGCCTGTCCTATTGTGAAGCCAGAGAGAGGGTCTTCAACGTAGAACCCCATTGGAAGCAGCTATGAAGATGGATGGAGGAAGAAAATGTATGTGAGAGAGAGAGAAGAAAGGGAAAAGGGGGAAGTTGTAATGAGTTCTGTGGCTTTTTTATAAAGCCCAGAAGGGAGTGGTGCTATAGTGGAGCCTGTTTTTTTTTCTTTCTGCTTTCTCTTTGCCTTTCCTTTTACTTTACTTTCACTCACTTCTACGTTCTTTCTTGCTATGCTTTTTCAAATTGAAAAATGTCACTTTCATTATACAAAATATACTAGTTCTACAAAATATACTAATTTGATCATTACTATTTTAAAATTACGCAATTTAAAAAAAAAAATTACTCTTTCAAATTATGATTGGGTTGTCAATTTATGAGTACTGTTTCAAATTATGATTGTTTTTTTTTGTTATTGTTTTGTTAAAGATTATCCACCGTCCTTTTGTGATTAAGAATAAAAGGTCACCGACTAGTCCTTCAGACTCTACCGCGTGTCATCAGGAGGAGTGTGAGGTATGGGTTAAGCCATGCTTTTTTAGTAAACAAAGAATGAGATGGTTATTCACAGCTAACACAGTTGCGTCATCCACTATCAAAATGGATCTTCCCATTCTCTATTAATTGGTATTGATGTCTTTTTGTTTCTCTATTTTTAGATATAACACTTCTGCATGGCATCTCAAAGGATTACAATCAACTCACTTTTTTTAGGAGTATAACTTCTGTACTACCAGGGTGTAAAGAAATTTACACTGTAATCTAATTATAAATACTTTTTTTATAATAAATTGGTTAGAATTTTATAAAAACTATCATCTTAATTGTAGATATTTACGCACTAAAACTGGGTGTGAAGGGGTAAAAGGAGAAAATAAAACACGGTTTCAAATACTTATTTTAATGTAGCAAATCAACGTGCTTTCAAGTTGAAAGTTTCTTGAAACATTGGGTGACATAATTGCCTTTTAACTTTGGAAAAAAAAAATTGATTAATGAACTTTTCGATGCCATCAATTTCGGGCATAATTGGATTCAGTTGTTAAAATAATGGGATTTGTTAGGTGAAAGATAAAGGGAACAATAGTCAGGTTGCTTTTTCACATGATCATGAAACGTCATAGTGGTCCCATTGCATGTGTAGATTCCTAACATCCTACTCGGATCCAACCTATGTACAGTTCATTACCCCATTTGATTAAGAAGTACGATGAACATGACAAACAGGAAAGGGTGCTCTTAGTGGAGGAGCGAAAGTGCCGGATTACGCCACAAAGGGAGAGCACCACAGTCAACTATGACTCATTGCTTGCAACAGAAGAGAGAAGAAATTGCAGGGGCATGAAATGGGATTTTCATACCACATCATACCTAAAAACCTTTTAGTTTTTAGAGTTCCCCATTTATGACTGCATGCGGTGGAAGAAAGCAAGAAAGCTCAGCTTAACAACACATAGAAGCATGCTAAAAGAATGCTCTGATGTCCATTAACCAAAGAAATTTACAAACTGGACACTGCCTGAGTTGAGTCACTGATAAAGATGTGTTATTGCCAATTCAGAAAGATGAATTGAACTCCATCTCTGTCACGGTTATACATCATAAGCAGATATTTTTTGTTCTGGCAACGAAGAACTTTTAGACAGTGGTAATATCTGAAGCTCTCTTTGGGGAGCACTGCGTAAAAAGATAAGAAATAAAAGTAATAGATTGTTCAAATGCTTTAGACCATTGCTCCACCTTCTTCCATCTTTTTTCGCATTTTGTATTGCAATGTAGCTGGTGCACAATCTAAAGGTGTTTCTCCTGAACAAGAAACAGTCGGTTAGGATTTTCATACAGCAATTTTGCGGCGTATTTTATATTTTTGAGATATTTCTTACAAAGAACAACAGCAAAACAATAAATTAAGTGGCTGAATTCTGGGAAGGGAAAAGATCAATTACCTTGTGCATTCTTGTGCTCCAGGCTTGCCCCCGAATCCATGAGAGTGAAAACTATATCAGTTTGATTGAAGACTGCAGCCTACAGAGGATATTAAAATTGGTGAACACCATATGATCAAGAAAATATGCATGCGCACAATCATGGGCAAAAGAGTGAGACAGGTACCAAATGTAATAAAGACAGTCCTTGTTTGTCCTTGTAATTTGCATCCACACCCTGCACATTTCCGAATCCATGAATACTACTTCCAAAAATATAACCTATAAAGGTATGTGTCTATTTTGAAAGTGACAAACCTCATTAAGAAGTTTCTTAACAGCACCAATGTCACCATTTTTTATTGCTTCTCTTAAACCCTGAAAGCGTCACAGTTAATTCAACATATGATTTTCAGCTCCCAATATCGTTTTGCACAATGTAGAGAAGTAATTGTTTAAATTTAAACAGCAAAAACATTTACCTCTCCACTAACTTCATAATCACTTTGAGGTCTGTCTGAGGTACCATTCATAGAACTGTAAATTTACATCATAAACTATCAAATAATGACATAATAAGAAAACACTAAAGAGAAAAATTAATTCATGAGCTATGATGCAGGGATATGATGCTTATCTGATACAACGACAATATGCTTATTTTAAAAATAACAAAATATGATACATGCCAGATACACATTTAAAAATTTACAAAAATTCTAAAAACATAATAAATATATAATTACAATTGTGCAAATCCAAATTAAAATTACATTTCTTAGACATTGTCAAAATATTTTTTTTATAAATATTGACATCATAAAAGAATTAGTGCTTCATAGATTGAATTGATAAGTATCAGTAAAACATTTTAGAGTATCGGTTACAAATAAGTGACAAATTAAATGCATGAGAACTCATGAATTAGAGGTGAACAGCCTATGAGCTTAGCTTAGGCATAATGAGACTCGTGATTACTTCATAAATGCAGTATCTTGAAGAAATGTCAGTATATTAAAAAAACTAAATTTTCCAGATGAATGTACTTCATCTCTCATATTCACAAGGAACATAAGAATAAATAGCAAACAACCATTATGGTGTCTAGGCTAGATTATAATTCCAGTCCAGAATATTCCAACATTAATCCATTCCTTAATTTTCTAGGAATTGCTTGCCTTTTCAGCTTATGGGTTTTGGATGACAGGTCAGGGAAAATGCCTATGACTTCCCAGTTACCATCTTAGCCAATGAATACTTAATATATGATAATACTGTTAGAATCTTGTAAATATAGTAACGTGTATAATAAGATTAATTAGATTGATTCTCTCTCTCTCTATATATATATATTATTAGTCTAAAATACGGTAATTGAATACTTTTCTCCCATAAATTCAATAGCTCCGTTATGGTCTATACACACAAAATTCATCATATGCTCTCTTGTTTCTCTCTCTCTCAACATGAAATCTAGAGCCTAACAAGATGCTGATTCCAAGATATCTCAATAAACCCACTGTTCATCAGAATCTTTTTTATTTTTTCATCAATGTTTTGGCATCTCTATTCTTGCCACCACCACTAGTCTTTTCTGACGAGCAACCACACCATTGACTTTGTCTCCTCAAGGCTAGTCTATTCCCACCAAAGGTTGAAAATGCACCCATGCACACTGCCTCTACCCATGTGTGTTTCTCCCACATGCTGCCAAATCCAATCTGTGTGACAACGCATCTAGTGTCTATTCCCAACACTATCAACTGGGATTTGTTCATCAATCTTTCTTCTATTTAGATACGATCTCGGTTTGGTGTTTGGACATCTCCTTGACCTTGAGACTATTTTATCCCATTTTTTGCCATTGTTACTATTTGGCATTTTCTCTCTTCTTGTTGACTAATGGCTACCTCTAGCACTGCGAAGTTTGACACTCAGTTTTTACCAGCCATGTCACTATATCACTCTCATATGAGCAATTGGATGGTAAGAACTACTTCTCATGGGCTTCTCATTGAACTTTGGCTTATTCGAAATGATACACATCTCACAAAAACAAAATAAAACTTTTTCCTCAGTAGATCATCCTCCATGGAAGAAGGTCGAACTTAGTTGTGTTGTACCATCCAAGCCACCATTAACCCATCTCTTCGCCATGTACTACACACTCACAAAACCTTTAAAGCTATTCAGACATAGGCCAAACAACTTTCTACAAACACTTTTCAGAGACTCTATTAGGATTTTGAAGATCTCATGACCATCCATAGGGTTGTCAGATTAAGGATTCTATGTCAATTCATTTTGGCAAGGTCTCTGCTTCTACTCTTGTAGCACAACTTCAAAATCATCAGAAGTTTTTCATATCCTCAGCCCTATATGGTTTACCCATAAAGTATTCTCATGTTTGTGCTCAAATCCTAGGTAGCCCCACGGAAGCTATCATGGACAGTACCTCGGCAACTCTCCTTCGTGTTCCTACCAAAGCTTCCTTTGAGTCTTAGCCCCTTCCTATTTCACTAGACTCTTCTGATTTAGTCTCTAACTAACATACCTTTACAACATAAAGGGGGCAAAGGAGGACCTTGATGCAAACATTGTCAAAGGTTGGGACACACAATTGATAAACTTTGCATGGTTAACCTTCTTGAACTTTCTAGGTCGCTCAGAGTTCTAGTCCTCCTCTTTAGCTTCCACTTCTCTGTTGCTTTTTTATTTAGTCTCATCACCTTCCTATAACAACTTCCTGAAATGGAACGAACATCGTTAGGTTGGCTCCATTGCTACTATTGCACGAAATAGTTATTCCTACGATGGCATCTCACACTCTTTAGGCTCTTGGGTCCTTGATTTTGAGTCATCGTATCACTGGCAATAAATTTATTTTTTCTTCATTTACTACTTTTGGTTATTAACCCTTTGTCACCATGGTAAATGGTTCTTACACACAATCCTGAAGTGTTGGTATTGTTTATCATATTCCTTCTCTTTCTATTCATAGTGTCCTTTATGTCCTAGGACTTCCCTTAATTTATTGTCCATTAATCAACTAACACAATCTCTTAATTGTGTCATTTTTTTGCTAAAGATTATTTTCTTGTAGGAGCAAAGAACGTGGGTGAACAACTGACTTTAGATGTGAGTCTCTTGGTCTCAATTAGCTCAATAGGCCTTATCTTGTTGAATTGGCGACAACATCCCCATTGGTTCACAATCAGTTAGGATATCCAAGTCTTAATAAGTTGAAACAATCAATCCCTAGTCTTTCTAAGTTAGATTTTTGAGAGTCATGTTAATTGGGTAAGCATAACCAAAGTTCTCTTTTTAGCCGCACTATTAGTTAGGCTTCGTCCCCTTTTGTTCTAGTGCATTCAAAAGTTTGGAGTTTGAGTAATATTTCCTCTACATTAGGGTCAAGACATTTAGTTACTTATATAGATAAGTTTAATTGTTGTATGTAGTTATATTTAAGGAAAGATTGTTTAGAGTTATTTTTTATTAAAATCAACAATCAATTTAGTACCCATATTCACACCTTATAAAGTGATAATGAACGAGTATCGGATTACTCAGTTTCACACCTTATGACGTCTCATGGTGTATTACATCAAACATGTCCTCATACTCCAACAAAATAGAGTTGTTGAATGCAAAATTGACAATTTTATACCACACGAACTCTTCTTCTCTGCTTTCATGTTTATCATTTCTTCGGTAATGCAATACTTATTACATGATATCTTATCCACTTTGTGTCTTCCTCCATTCTATAAGGTAAAATCCCTCAACAAGTTCTATATCTTTACCACTCTCTCTCAATCCTTTACCATCTCGGGTCTTTGGTTCTACATGTTTTGCTCATGCTCTTGACTCTAGGATTTACAAACTCTCCTTGGTCTTATAAATGTGGGTGTCCAAGATCTCAAAAACGGTACAAGTGTTATTCTCATACTCTTTGCAGGCATTTCATCTTTGTTGACGTCACCTTCTTTCAAATAGTTACTTTTTTTGGCATGAACCATCTACATCCAAAACTTCTCCTTCTTCAATTACGACTATATTGGTACATTTTTGTCCTCTGAAGGAGTCTCAATTCCTTCCAGATCCATCTTCACCTTTTCAAGTCTATCAACGCCGTACCCATCCTATGCAACTGCTAACTAGCACTAACAACACCACAAACTCACCTTTGGAGCCAACTCATTCATCTCATCCTCCAGTCCCGACTCCTGAGTAAATAATTTCTATTACTCTAAAAAAAGTATACATTCTACTCATAAACATGCTTCTCCTTATACTTTTTTGAGTCATTGTAATGTTTCTACTTTCTAGTATTCTTGTCTTTCTTCCTTGTCCTTTTCTTCTATTCCTAAGAATACAACTGAAGTCTTTGTCCATCCAAGATAAAAATAAGCAATAATAAACTAGATGTCTGCATTATAGAGAGCAATGGGACTTTGAACCATGTTCCTACCACCAAGGAAGTCAATGGTTGGTTGTTTATAGGTGTATATAGTCAAGGTTGGTCAATATGCAACAATGGCCAACTTAAGACTCATCTCATCACAAAAAATACTATACTCATATCTTGGATTGGATTATGGGAATATTTTTCTCCCGTTGCCAAGGTGCCTTTTATGCGACTACTCTTGTCTATTGTTTCCATTCATCATTGGCCTCTATATCAATTGGACATCAAGAATTTTTTTTAAGATGGTAATATGCTTGAGGAAGTCTACATGGAGCAACCTCCTTGCTTTGTTGCTCAAGACGAGTTTTTTGGTCTTGTATGTCAATTGCAAAAACCTTTATAGGGCCTCAAACAACCATCCAAAGCATGGTTCAATAGATTCAATATAATGATTCAACAATTTGCTATGACTAAGAATGAGGTTGACCATTCTGTTTTTAATCATAGTTGTATCTATCTGGTTGTTTATGTTGATCATCTCGGCATCACAAAGGTGGAGAAACATCTCTTCAAGCCTTTTCCAAATGAAAGATCTTGATATCACAAAGGTGAACTACCTTATTATTACCCTTCCAAATATCTCGTTCACAATAAGTGTAGTAAGTCAATTCCTCAACTCTATCACATTGATCAATACATTAAAGGAGATCTAGGAAAGGATATTTTGTTCAAAGACAAAGGATACACTTGAGTTGTCAGATATCTTGATGCATACCAGGTAAGCTCCACCATTGATAAAAGGTCCATTTCTAGGTTTTGTATATTTGTTAAGGATACATTGTCTCTTAGAAAAGCAAGAAGCACAATGTTGTAGACAGGTCCAATGTAGAGGCGGAGTATGAACTATGGCTATAGCCAATCAAGAGCTTATGTGGCTCAAACAATTGCTTTAGGAACTAAAGTTTGGGAAAGTTACATAATTGTCTCTTATATGTGATAACCAAGTCAACATGTACATTGCCTTAATCTAGTATTCCATGAAAGGACGAAGCATATTGAAGTTGATCATCCCATCATATCCCGGGAAATAACTATTAGTTTTGTCAATTCCTGTGATCAACTAGTAGATATATTCAATAAGTCACTAGGGGGTCCTCGAATTAACTACATATGAAACAAGCTTGGTGTGTATGACCTACATACTCCAGCTCTAGACGAGAGTTTTAGAATCTTGTAAATATAGTAATGGTTGTTATTAGGATTAATTAGATTGATTCGATATTTATATTATTAGCTCAATATTTTGTAATTATGTTTTCTCTCTTATAAATCAATAGTGTTTTTGTGGTCTAAACATGCAGAATTCATCCCATGCTCTCTTCTCTCTCTCTCTCTCTCTCACACACACACACACACACACACACACACACACACACACACACACACACACACAATATATATATGTGTGTGTGTGTGTGTGTGTGTGCGAGAGTGTGTGTAAAATATTTTAGGAGTATTGTTTTTTCATGAGGAATTCATTTATGTTGTTGCAGATGCTTCCTCCTGGTGAATGGAATTGTCCAAATTGCACCTGTAAATTTTGTGGCATAGCCAGTGAACTTTCTGAAAAAGATGACGCATCAGTGTCTATCTTACATACATGCAACTTATGTGAGAAAAAATGTATTCACCTTCTCTCATTCATATTTTTTATGTTTCTTCAATATGTTTATATTCTATTGGCCATTACTTCTCTTCTGTTTTTCCCCTTTGATGTTGTTTAATAAGTACTTTCCATTTGCATAGATCACGACTCTTGCGCTAATGAGATGGATGCCCTTCTTAATAACCTCAATACATCAAGCCTTTCTTTTTGTGGGAAAGAGTGCAGAGAGGTACATCTTACAGTTATTTCTCGTTTTCAAAATTTTGAAGTATAGCTTGATGAATGTATCTGTATTTATTTAACCATTTTCTTTCTCATAATTTAGCATGCGTTGAGAGTACCACCAATTATTGTGCACTAGTCTATAGAATGTGCTTCTTCCAAGACATTGCTTTTTATGAATTTTCGTATTTTATTGGTTTGTTACAATGAATTTTTTTCAAAGTTGCTGTGATAAGCCCAGATTCTGATTCGTTGTTATGTTCTTCTTACTTGTACAGCTTTCTGAACAATTGAAGAAGTATATTGGTACCAAGCATGAACTAGAAGCGGGTTTTTCATGGTCTCTCATTCATAGAACGGATGAAGACTCAGAGGCAGCTTGCAAGGGAATTAATCAGAGGGTAGAATGTAATTCAAAATTGGCTATTGCACTGTCTGTGATGGATGAATGCTTTTTACCTGTTATTGATCGGAGGAGTGGGATCAATTTAATCCGTAACATTTTATATAATAGTGGGTAAGTAGTAGTTAAAAGTTCAAAACATTATGAATTCGCCATTATCCCTATATTTAATTTATGAGACCTCTCATTCTATTTGTTTTCAGATCAAACTTTAATAGGTTGAGCTATGGTGGCTTTTACACTGCTATTTTGGAGAGAGGGGATGAAATCATTTCTGCGGCATCTATCAGGTACTAAGCCTCAGACTTTGTCTTGCTGACTCGTTTATTGAATCTCTGAGCTTTTCTTTTGAAGAAGGAAAACAGCAGAAAGAGTAGAAATTGGCAGAGTGAAAGGTTTTTCTGTTGCAATTGGATTGAATGCCTACTTACCTGGTGCACCTCTGAGAAGTTAGGGGAACTAAGAAAATAATTGAGAAGAAAAAAAAATTGTAGTTATCAAGACAATTTGTTTTGATCATACGAAGGAAATGAAATTCGTAATTATGTAAAATTTTCCAGTCATGCTTCATTTGCTTTAGAGAACTTCTCCTTTTCATGGCATTTATAAAAAAGTGCCATAATGAGGAAGCATGAGTGCATTGGGTAGTCACTCTGGTTCCTAACTTTCTTGAAAGTGACATTCAGTTTTACTGATTTAGCTTAAAAGCTAAAAGGCCATGTTCTTTTTCTTGGTTTCTCACTATCATAATCTATATCTATGCTGCTATGTGATTTTTTAAGTCTGAATAAATGAGTATACATGTAAGTATTAACTCCCATGTCTTAGGTTCCATGGAACTGAGATAGCTGAGATGCCATTCATTGGAACTCGTCACATATATAGGCGTCAAGGGATGTGTCGCCGGCTTTTTTCTTCCATTGAATCGGTAAACCTTGAAGCTATGATTCATTGCGATTTACTTACACCTAAGATCTATTTAGAGCTTTGATTGAGGCTTTTCTGTATACATTTTTTATTGACACTGACACATTCTTATCTTATTATTTTCTCCTTGGTTGGAAGGCCCTTTGCGCTATGAAGGTTGAAAAACTAGTTATTCCTGCAATTGCTGAACTAACACATACATGGACAACAGTTTTTGGTTTCACACATCTGGACGAATTACTCAGACAAGAAATGAGGTCACTGAATATGGTGGTCTTCCCTGGTATTGATATGTTACAGAAGCTGTTAGTGGCAGGTAATAAAACTGCAGGTGTTGATGCTGTTTTTGTTTAAGTAAATTTCAGCGAGTTACTTTTGCCAGTGCATAAGTTTTACTTTCCTTTTACTAACAGGTTCTGAGAAAATGGGAAATGAAGACAACGATTTTATCCATACCAAAATGGGAAATAGGTCAGATATGGGTTCTTCAACTCCACAAGATCTTCGTGGAAGTGATGATGTTAGTTCAAATCCTGCTAATGAGACAAATGATGAATGCAGCGATGCTTCTCGAGAAATAAACCAAGTTTTGGTTGACGGGATTCTCTGTTCCAAATCTCATTCTGAGGAAATGGTCTCTGATTCAATTTCAGATAAATGTGTTTCTCCTTCTAGAACTAGTCACAGTGCTCTAGAAATGAAGAATAAAGTGCTGGCTCCTCCTCCTGTTGATAAATTAAATCCCACTTCTGTGAGAAGTCACCCAGAAGATATTCCAAATGTTCAAGCTTTGGCTCAGGAAACTGCTTGTTCTGATCCATGTTCAGCAGAAAACCTTGACAAGAAATGTCGCTTGGTCACTGCTATGAATTGTGATTCGCTGGAGCTTGACATTAATTCAGTTTTGAACTCTCAAAAGTCAGACAACACTCCACCTACCAAAGAGGCTTATATGAATGATGCTCTTGAAGCTGTTACTTCAGGGATTTTATCAGAAGAGAATATTATTCCAAAGGGAAGTAATCAAAATGTAGATGTCTCCATTTCTGCTCTCAATCATGACGACGAGAGTTTGTTGCAACTAGGATCTGGTTCCAACTCTGAAAACGGATGCAAAAATGGTAAGGATTTGCTTTTGAGCCCAATAGTTGCTTCAAATGAAACATGTGTGGATGAAAGTGGCGTAAATGCTTCCGGTGATAGTTCCGAGACTGTTGTGGTCTAACAGATAACCCAGTTCTGTATTACTTGTGATACTCATAAGTTTCGTTTCAGAGCTTCACTGCGTTGTATGTGAGTCAATTTTCAAGGCTTTAGAAGCTTCTGCGTTGTGCTTTGATGTTGGTATTATGAATAAATTCTATTGATTTTGAGGGAATCATTATTTGGTCCCTTGTCATTTATGAGTGAATTTTGTAATGTTAGAAGTAGCTAACTTCATGTTATCTGAATGTTTCTTCTGCCAAAAAGATTCAATTGCATCTGCGGCAAGACCTGTTGCCGATTAGGTGAAGTTACTGAGTGAGAAGTAATATCCCATCGATCTTTCAACAAAAGCAAATACTTGAGTTACACTTTTGATTGTGCTGCTCTTATTGTATATATCTCAATCTGGTAGAGTCGAAACAGGTTTCTGCTCAATCCCTTTGTGTCACTATGTTCATGGTAATTCGTCAATCATATGGCGTTGGCAATTGTACTTTGAGAAACTCTTTTTACATATATTTTTGTCTTCTGTTTTTTCCCATACATTGGTAGGAAGTGTTTAATCTGGTTTCATGGCTTGACTATATTTAACTATGTTTCCTTGTATTAAGCTTGTGGTCCGTTTCTGCCAAAGTTCATCAGCATAGAATTTGGTGATAATGTATTTAATTTGGGCAGCCCTTGTTTGTATTCACTTGAGAACTGAAAATGCTTTGTACTTTCATCAAATTGAAGTCATGTTTTGATATGATTTTTGGAAGACAGCTGTTTTCTTGCACCCAGAAAATATTTAGAATGTTTTTTATTTATTTTTTCTGAATTGAAGTTATCAATCTAAAATATAGTTTTACAAACTGGATTAGTCTTACATCAGTCTATAATCTCAGTTCTTTATTTAAAATTGAAGTAACAAAATTTCAGTTTTTTTCATGAACTATTATTAAAAATAAATACAAAAATTACGAGAGACTAAGGGAAATCTATAAGTCAAATCTGTCAAATCTATATGTTAACAAAAATTATATATGAAAAAAAAATCTTATTTCTTCATATCACAAATCGGTAACTGAAAAAAATCTTATTTCTTCATATCACAAATCGGTAACTGAAAAAAAATCTTATTTCTTCATATCACGAATCAGAGGTACTTTTTAGATGTTGGAAGCAAGAGCCTTCTATAACCTTTCTTGGATAATCTCGGTTTTTAAATTTTGTTTCTTGTTTTGAGCGTTTTTGAACGTTTTGAAATTTGTTCAAATTTATTGTACCAATGTTATAACGATTACATGTGAGATGAATAATAAATTACACATCATCAACAAAATAAAGAAGTACACATATCAACAAAATAAAGAATGAATGTTGTTGGACATTGACATGAATCTAATGAATCTAATAAGAGAGTTTGCACACTTATGTAACAAAGATACTCATACAATTATTATTTTTTTATAAAAATGTTTTTATGTTAGGTATTACTGACATTTCAAGTAACAATAATCATCTACCATCACATGAAAAAATATTATTAAAAAAAGAAAGAAAATAAAAAAAAAATATGGGGAACTAGGCCAAAAATCCATATGTTAACAAAAATGATACATAGGTAAAATATATTTATTCATAAATAATTCTAAGAACAGACTAGATGGAAACATATTATACCAATGAAACAATTTTCTATGAATAAATTCTAAATTAGTCAACTTATTAGCACACGCATTCCCTTCACGAAAAAATATGAGTAATCCTTAAGCTGATTTTCCCACAATAATTAAGACAAATATTCCATCTAAAAAACATTTGTCCTAGCAGAATCACATTCTAACCAAACATTAGTAAGTCCCGTCTTTTGAGTTTCTTCCATAGCATGCATAATCCCATAAAACTCAGCAAACAGAGCAGTCTGAACTTCAAGGAACCTCTCATCTCACAGGAAGAGGACAAATAATTTTACCAGTACGAGTATTAATACCAAAAATCTTGATCATGTTAAAATCTAACTTATCATTTTTCATAGAAGCTTTAGACGAGTTACCCACCAAACAACTTAAATCTTATCTTGAAAACGAGCGAGGTATAATTTCTAAATTGTGGACACGGGACACATATCTATATTATATAATTATGAATTATATAAATTGATGATAAAGATTTATATGCATAAGTATGTTTCAAATTTTTTTAACAGAAAATGTTTCTTATGGCTGGTTCAAAATAATTTGTTCTTTATTTTTTAATCATAATAAAAATTTATACAATAAATTTGAGTTTTAAAAGAAATATATTTATTCTTTTTAAAATTATTCTAAAATTGTGCTAAGAAATCTAATAAATATTAAAAATCAAATCAAATTAAAAACATTCAAAATAATAAAACCAAATGGAACAGATCATCACAATCGAGGGAAAAAAAAGCTATTAAACCTTTTTTATTTTGTGCATTTTACTTTTTGTATTTAGGTGACAGTTTGGCTATTGCTTTTCAGAGATAAAAGTGACTATTCATACTACTTTTCAATAGATGTTAATTTGTTTTTTTCAATTGAAGTCTCTCAAGTTTACTTATGTATTGATTTGTAGAGATTTTTTTATTTACAACAACGATATTATTTTCTTATCAAATATTTGTGAATTCCTTTTGTAATGTCAATTAGGAAAATCTTGTCCAAATTATAATGATTTTGTTTAGTACTATTATTCGTCCACGTGATTTGACCTACCACTCGTTTATATTTTATGGCAGTATTCAACTGTAGGGATCAAGAGAAAAGTACAAAGGAAAAAAGGTCCTCTTAACACCAATAGATTCTCACTTGTTTTGAACTATATATACTTTTGAGATTGCTTTAATCTATTTGTTCATTGTTTTTTTGTATTCCTTCTAAAGGGGTCGTGTTTCAGAAAATAAGTACAACGGTCTGCACGCCAACTGTTCGATGTTTTGCTGCTTCGAGCATTTGGCATTAACTAGTTTTTAAAGTTTCTCTCTTGAAATCTCTGGTCATGGTATCCATGCTACTAGCAAGGAAGGGTGCCTCCTTATACAAACAACATTTTCTCTCCAGGACATTCAATCTCTGCTTCAAGACCCTCACCACCCTTCCTACCAAAGAGGTTGAGGCAGCACCGAGTTCTGCATCCGTGCCACCTTCTGAATACTCTACCAGCCTCCATCTTTCCCCATTTCTCTCCGAATTCAATCATCCCTCATCTGGGTTTGATGTTGAACTTGTGGATCAGGATACTTGGGGTGTCTCATCTGGGGTGGCACAAGCCTGGAGGGGGCCTGTATCGAAAGCTAGTTCTTTTGGTTCGCAAGTGACCGATGAAACCATTGATGATCATGTTGAGGGTGAACTAGATTTTGAGGACATAGATAATATGAGAGTTCGTGGCAATCTGTTTTATAAGCTTGAGCGCAGCTCCAAGGAGTTTGAAGAGTATAATTTGGATTTTCACAGGAAGAAATCTTCCAAGAAAAAAGAGGAGGTAGACAAAGCTAAACCAACTCCAAATGTGGTTTCTAAAGATCACAAGGCTCCCAGAGTAGATGAATTGGCAAGAAGCAAAAGTGTTGTGCCCCGTGTGGACGAAATCAATTATGGGCCTAGTGTGAACAAGAGGCAGAGGACTCCCACCTTTAACCAGCTTACAGGTCCTTACCACGAACCCTTTTGCCTGGACATTTTCATATCAAACGCCTCTGTTCGTGCTTGCATTGTTCACAGGGTAACGAGCAAGGTTGTTGCTGTGGCACATTCCATTTCCAAGGACCTCAAGTTTGACCTGGCTTCTACCAAGAATAAAACCACTTGTGCCGCAGTGGGGGCAATTCTAGCTCAGAGAGCACTGGGTGATGATATCCATGACGTGATTTACACTCCAAGAAAAGGAGAAAGGGTGGAGGGAAAACTTCAGATTGTTCTTCAGTCCATCATTGACAATGGCATCCGCGTTAAGGTAAAGATTAAGCAGAGACACAAGAAACCATTCAACCGCATCACCTGAGGTGTGCATTTTATTCGGCACTATATGTAAATGGAAGGGGATTTGGATCCTTTTACACATCTTTGATGTTGAGAGAAACACTCAACAAATGTGCGACTGCAGGTGTGATGGTGGTGACCCCAATACTTTTGATGTTAGGCTGAAGTTGTGTATGGACAGTTTTTTAAAACCTTGTTAAGGCTAGCTGGGGTTTGAATCATTTGGTAAATGTGAACTTCTACTACCATTTTGGATTCCACCTTTGTAATATGTCAATAAGGTTTAGAAATTTTAAATAAAATTGCAAAATGATAACTACTCATCCACATTTAGTTCGTATCCTAGATAACCATTTATCAGCATTGTTGGAAAGTTGGTGTCTGTTCTAGTCTGAATCAAATGTTGTATAATTGTGCTTCATGCATCAATAAGAAACTACATAATAGAACAGAAGTATATCAAAAACCAGAGCGACATCAGCGAATACAGAAACAAGCAAAGACTCAACCCTGTTAACCAAAGCCAGCAGCAGCAGCTTGGAATTAGGTACTCTACATTCAAAACTCAAAAACAGACTAGTCATTGGCTGTGGCCAACTGCAATGACAGCAGCTCCTCCTCAGGGATAACCTTTATATGACAATCGGATTGAGGGTAGGAGACACAGAGGAGTGTATAACCTCTCTCCACCACATCATCGCTGAGCATTCCTTCACTCTGATCAACAGATCCACTGATGAGACGAGCAGGGCATGTCATACAAACCCCAAGTCTGCAGTCATAAGGCACAGGCAACCCAGATTCCAGTGCCTTTGACAGTATGGTCTCGTCAGCTTCAACTTCCAGAGGAATGGACTGCCCCTCCTGCTCAATCACCACTTTGTAGGACCTCACAGTGAGTGGGCGCAAAGCAAGGCCTTGCCGAGGGTTCACCTGAGAAGCAGTGGAGAGCTTGGTGGTGGGGTGCCCCCGTCTGAAAAGGGTAAAGGGTGTTGCTGCTAACTGAAAGCTCGCCATGCTGAGGTTCTTCCAATGGAGAAGAAAGCAATGGTTTCTGAGACGGGCGAAGCGTGTGGTGGATGAAGGGATAAGGCTTGTGTTCTGGTGGAAAGGTGAGGATGACCTTTTTCACATACCTTAGTTTAATTAATGGTAAACAAAGAAATTAATGCAATCTCTTACACAGTTTTGTTTTCATATTATCATCAAACTGGTTCTGCTGCCAAAAGATAATAAAAAAGTTTGCTTGTGAAAGATGCAGACCCAAAAATTATTTTCTGTTGTTTTCTTTGAGACCTAGCAAGTTTCATATCGATTGGAAATAAATCCAATTATGACTGGTATGGCTTATATTAATAAAAATAGTAAGCTTTAGAAATAGATAAATTACTTATAATCTGTTTTTCAAATTAAAATTTAAGAAGTGAAAAGTTGGAAGAAAAAAATAAAAAAAAATACATGA
>Ga0123341_1001206_pt1 | contig 18754 bp, 13 predicted proteins | sample Turbeapinknodule_FD_89959 | JGI IMG/M metagenome (GOLD analysis project Ga0123341, IMG submission 89959) | Root nodule microbial communities of legume samples collected from Mexico - Turtle bean Mexico pink nodule | ecosystem: Host-associated > Plants > Roots > Nodule | place: Mexico: Nepantla...
AATTTTTTTTAAATAACTTTAATTTAGGTTAAATTTATTTTAGTCATTCAAATTAAAAAAGTAAATCAATATCTTTAATTCAAGACTGAGTATGCAATTTTTATTTAATTGGATTTCTTTATATAGTCATTGTGGTTATAGTATTAATTGCTTGTATCACTGTTATAGGAAAAGAGGAAAAATGAAAAGGAGGAATAGTAAAAGAGATTAAAATAAGAAAGTTTCAAACACAATTAAAATTGTCTTTTACAAATTAGACAAATGTTACTTATATCCACAAATTTTTAACAATATGAAATTTAAAAATCAAAATAAATTGTTTTAAATATGGAGGGCTAAGAAAATCACTGACATTTGAAGAACTTAAATGTCAATTTTATATTTGAGAGAAGAAAACATTTTTTAAATTTAAAGACTAAAAAAATTTAGTCAAAGAATACTTCAATACATATGTGGTTTTTTTTATTTTTTTAGTTTCAGTTAATAGTATTTATTTATCATATTTTTTTTATTAAAGTTGCTTGTCCTTTAATTTTATAACATTTTGACTCTTCTCGTCCTGATATATGATCCTTGTTGCTGAGATTGCTGCAACACAATCTCATTAAAGTATACATAGAGTGAGCTTAATAAAAGTGGTATATAATGTTTTAAATTTTAATGTGAAGTACTGTAATAATAGTACGATTATTTTTCTAATTAAACGTCAATTTTATAACATTTTCCCTCTTCTCATCTTTATATATATTCTTATCTAGATAATGTTGCAACATTATGATGCAAGTATACATAGAATGAGCTTAATAAAAGGGAGCTTTGAACCGCTTTTTAACTGTAGAATCTAATGGCTTTATCAATCAATTCACCAAAAAATGGCTTTAGCAACGAGGAGATGGAGAACACAAGGTACAATTAATTATTACCCTCATTTTGTAATAATCCCTATTCTATATACTGCACCAAAACAATTTTATTGTTGAACTCTAAGACCCTTCTGTATCTGCATAATTATAATCTGTTGATGTTACTAAGTTCCCTTTTGGCTCTGCAAAGTTAGTGTTAGTGTAATTCCATGTTTTAAGTACATGTTTGTGTGCAGTGGAACGGGGATTTTTCAATAATGGTGTGCAGTTGCAGTAGGGTAATGTGAAAGAGTACATGAAATGGTGAGTCAACTATATCTGATACATGGGTACACTCAAGAAAGTGAACAACCAATGGCATGAATCGGTTGAAGATGGTTGCAAAAGATATTTTTGAAGTGGACCAACTGCATTTGGGACCCAGCTCAAGATTTTATGCCATTTGCATTGGGACAAGTAGGACCCTTTACACCATCCAGTTCCCTCAAAAACATAAGAAATGTGGAAAGTTAGCAGAAAAATAGTAGAATTTGTAGTTTATTCTTTAAAACAAAAGGGAGAGTGGAGAGAATCATAAGAAGCCTTTTTAGATGACTTCATAACCTCTTCACAGTTTCGTCACAGAACAAGTTGTGAAGTTGATAGAATTGAATAGGGTTAATTGATCTGGCATGATTTTGCTCCTCCTCAACTCAACCCTACCGTTTCAAGTTTATGTCAAACAGTTAAGCAATCTATGCCATCCTATAGCAAGACCACAATTTATTTTTTAAATGTGGAATAGGTCAAATTTTAGAAATGGATAAATTGGCACCCCTTTTGATTCCCTCGATAAATAAAAAAGGGGGAACAGGACAATGTATCAGTCACAATTATATTGGAATTTTTGAGAGTTTGTGTGTAGTTGAGTTATCCGTGATATCATACTAAACCATGTTTTGTCTTTTAGCAGATAATTATATTATAGTTTATAAAGAATAAACCACATATACAATATGATAATGTATATAGGCTGATGGTCCAGGTACTACTGGATGTACAATTGTCGATGTGTCGGTGATCTCTAAATTTCTTTAAGTCTCATTCTTTCAATGTTGATGCTCGGTCGGTCGGGATATCTGCAATTGCACTCCGCTGCTCAAGTCAGCGCTATGATTAATGTATTCTAGTAGAATGTTAAAAAACGTAACTTATCCCTTCACAAATAACTCTATTTATAATATTAGCTTGTGGATCTTGACGTTGATGGGTTACGCAGTAGTTCTTTGATATCAGGAATGTGTATCTTTCAGTTAATCAGGTATTCCGCATATTTCGAGATATTCATTAACTCATTCAATGCTACTTGTAACTGTTGCTATTTAGTGTATTTATTATGTTCTATGACTGGGGTGATCAGTTTTTGGTACCGAGACTGACTCGATCGACAAACCATATATACAGTATGATCCAATCATAAGATATATATTATCGAGCTCTGTAAAAAGAAATATTATTGTTGAAGCACAGGGAGTTTTACTTAAGACAGAGTGTCTAAGAAAATATCTAACCATGTAAATAGCTGCTAGATGAACTTTACAGACTGCGACCTTGGAGATGCTGATAGTTCCTAACTCATAAATTATTAGAAAAACCTTTTGCCAGATATTTGGGATGGACTATAGAATTTGTACACTTGGTCCACTTACACTTCATTCCATTCATCTACACAACTTATGTAGTACTTTAATACTCACACCACACCTAATTCAAAATTAAGACTATTAAAAAGCCAAAATGCTCGGCCATTATTCACAGTGAACCTACCTATGTAGTGCTCATTGCTGCTATTTGGTCAAGTCCGTGGCTCAATGGGAAGATGGGAAGGGCTCAATGAGTAAAACTCTTCAACCAGATGAAACACTGTATCAGAAACTTTTGTTTAGAGTCTTTTGACCTAGCTAGATTAGCATATGTGAGTTTTGTGGCCAGAAATAAAACAAGACCTTAGACCGTGTACAAAGGTGGTTGGATGCATTTTCTAGAACCATCTAATGGGCAAGGGGAATCACTAATGACGTATGTCTTGAGATTTAAGGCATGGAATTTTAGTTAGGATGAGAGCATACATTTGGTTGCAGAGGAAAAAAGATCTATGGAAAGATCTTGCTACCAATAAGAAGAAAGGGAGGCGAAAATTAAAGTATGTGTGGTTCCTCTTGTGCATCAACATCAGTGAGATTGAGAATTTAGCATAGATATTGATAAGATTTGAAGTTGGACAAAAGGCTCAGAAGTTTAGTACTTGAAGCATTTAATGATGGAAGGAAGATTTCCTTGAGATGCTTAGTTTGGTCAGAGAGATTCTTTGAAACCTATAACTCATCATCAAATCTAGGCAAAATCTCCTAAAAAAGTGCCATAATTCTGCCTCGTGCTTCTTCAGTTTACAGCAATAAGGATAATGAAAAGGAAAAAAGAAAAGTTTTGGTTCAAGAGAGAAGACGTGGGGAGAGGAAGCATCCAGTTAGATTCATATCATGCAAGACCCTTGGACACATCACATATGCCGTTGACAAAACAATAAGTGGTCTATAGACAGATATAATTCCAATTATTCTAATCTATCACCAACTACTAGTACAGCTTTTTTGAACAACCAACTTCACCAAAAACTAAAGGGAGCAAAACATAATATATTATTTTCTTCAACCAGTTCTAAGAATTGGCCTGCCTATTTAAGAACATCTTCTGAGATTCTGATATGCATGCCAGCACTGTCTACTCCTTTCTGCCCATTCTTCCCTCCTTACCCGCTTTAAGCCTTTCCTTACTCCTTTTTAATTCTCTCTGTCAGCACCGTTTTCACCACTTCACTCTTTTAATCTTGTATATTATCATCTCCTCCCTTCTCAATAAAGGCCTCAATTCCTTTATATTTTTCTAAATAAAAATGTGGCCTCTTTGTCTTGCAGCATTGGTTATTATAGGCATTACACATTGGGTTTATAGATGGAGAAATCCCAGTTGCCATGGAAAACTCCCCCCAGGTTCAATGGGTTTGCCCCTTCTGGGTGAGACCCTTCAGTTTTTCTCCCCCAACACCTCTTCTGATATTCCTCCTTTCATCAAGCAGAGGATGAAAAGGTATACAAGTATTTTCATCTCAACTCAATAGGAACCATTCTCCTAAAGAAGTAAACTCTTATTTGGTCATCCTTTTGAGTCTTTCAGGTATGGACCAATCTTCAAGACCAACTTGGTTGGACGGCCAATTGTAGTATCAACAGACCCTGACCTTAATTACTTCATCTTCCAACAAGAGGGGCAGGTGTTCCAAAGCTGGTACCCAGACACATTCACAGAGATCTTTGGGCGACAAAATGTTGGTTCCTTACATGGGTTCATGTACAAGTACCTTAAGAACTTGGTTCTCAATCTGTTTGGTCCTGAAAGCCTTAAAAAGATGCTCCCAGAAGTGGAACAAACAGCCTGCAGAACATTAGAGAAGTGGTCATTTGAGGACAGTGTTGAGTTGAAGGAAGCAACAGCAAGGGTAAAATTATTACCACTTATCTATTTTCTTGTTTTCTTCATGTCTCTCTATTAAGAAGTTGACTTTAAGCCTAATTCAAGCTCTTAAAACCAGCTTATAAGAGAAGGTTTATACCCACTTATATACAATGAAATTTTCTAATTTTTAGTTGATGTTGAATCTCCAAGGTTAAGTTAATCTTAAAGTACTTCTTGATACTCTCCTTCCATTCCGTTTCTAAACCATGGTTTGCTATGTATGCTCCCATGCAGATGATATTTGATTTGACAGCCAAAAAGCTCATCAGTTATGATTCAACCAAATCCTCCGAGAACTTAAGGGACAACTTTGTTGCATTTATACAAGGACTCATCTCCTTCCCTCTGGACGTTCCAGGAACAGCTTATCACAAATGTCTGCAGGTAAGTCCATATCATCCACCAAAACTTCTGCTAGCTTCTACAATATTACATGGATTTAAAATTTTCAACAGGTTTTTCTCTTCAACTGTGCAACCCTTAACAACTCACCACGAATCCCACAATCATCTCACTTTATTCTCACAAACTTTTAAAAGACATTTCTTATAATGTGAATTACTTAAATGGTGTAATTGCATAACTGATTCTTAAGTTTAAGAAGCCTATCAGCATTGGAGAAGCTAACAAGAACTGAATCAGTATTCTTCGCTAATAATTAGGCCAACCCGCAAAAACAAAATAATTTCTTTTGTTGTGTCAGAGATTGAAAAACATAATTTGTTTGTGATATCTCTCAGGGTAGGAAAAAGGCAATGAAGATGCTGAAGAAGATGCTGCAGGAAAGACGGGGAATGAAAAGGAAAGAGCAAAAAGATTTCTTTGACTATGTGATTGAAGAACTTAAGAAAGAGGGAACGGTCCTCACTGAAGCGATCGCTCTTGACCTCATGTTTGTGCTCCTCTTCGCAAGCTTCGAAACTACTTCTCTCGCTCTCACTTATGCCATCAAAGTACTCTCAGACAATCCCTTAGTACTCAAGCAATTACAAGTATGTTAAAACAATATTAAAATCTTCGAACTACTTTCACGGCTTTTTCTTTCTTACGTCCCTCCTTTTGACTAAACGAAAAGACCTCCGTGTTGTGGGTTTTAGGAGGAACATGAAGCCATCCTCAAGCGACGTGAAGATCCTAACTCCGGAATCACGTGGAAAGAATACAAATCAATGACATATACATTTCAGGTGGATCAGTTTTTTTCCTGTTTTGAATGAGTGAAAGTTTTCAATGTAAATTTCTGCGTACGTGTACATATCTCATTTAAAAGTCCATGACGATTTGCAGTTCATAAATGAAACCGTGAGACTCGCAAATATAGTTCCTGGAATCTTCCGGAAGGCACTGAGGGAAATTAACTTTAAGGGTACGTATAGTTTTTTCATTCATTCATTCATTCATTCATTCCACGTTACGAAAAGCACAGTTTTTGATGGCTTAGCTTGATCTGCAACATAACATAAGCAATTATTGGAGTAGTTAGAAATAAAATTGAATAAGGTGGAAAAACCAGAATGAATGTATACAATACAAGTCCAGTGCAGACATAGCTAATATGTTGTATTTAAAAAAACGCTGACAACTTTACTTCATTAATGAACACATTCATGCAGGATATACCATACCAGCAGGTTGGGCAGTTATGGTGTGTCCCCCTGCTGTGCACTTGAATCCAGCCAAATATCAGGATCCTCTTACCTTCAACCCACAAAGATGGGAGGTGCGTCTAAGGCATGTTTTTTTTATTATATATATATAAAAATAATAATGATAAAGTGTAATTTTTCTTTTGTCCCATTTTTTTTTTTTTAAATTTAGATATATATTTCAATAACTATTGGCGAGATAGAAAAAATGAAAACAAAAAGTGTGTTCTTATTTTATTATTTCCTTTCTAAATGCTGCTTTAGTTGCTAGCTACCAGCTGGCTATGATGACTATATCCATGTAACTTATAGCTTAGTTTTCCATATCACTTTGAAAAAAATTTCACGTAAAATTGAAATGCTTGTAATTTGATTAGTATAATTTTAAAATTGTTTCATTTTAATATATAATTATTTTTTTTTCTAGTTATAATTTGGTGGATAGTTGTAATTTGGTGTATGGTTGTTAATATATTATCATCCATCTCTTTTTTTTAAACATTGGTGACCCGAAAAATTGGGCTTTCAGGGAATGGAACTAACTGGTGCGACCAAAAATTTCATGGCTTTCGGTGGAGGCATGAGATTTTGTGTTGGAACAGACTTCACTAAAGTTCAGATGGCTATATTTCTTCATAGTTTAGTAACGAAATATCGGTAAGATAATGAAATGACAGAGTTATCTCCTGTGAACATAAATGGAGATACAAAGTCTCTATTTTAACAAATGAATAATATTTCAGGTGGCGACCCGTCAAAGGAGGAAATATCGTTCGAACTCCTGGTTTACAATTTCCAAATGGCTTCCACGTTCAGATCATGGAGAAAGATCAAAGGAAACAGGAACCAGAGTTTAACAAAACAAATTAGAAACCAAAACTCCGCGAGAGAGACTAGTATATGGTACAAATTTAGGCTTCAAATCTCCACAGGCATTGGCATTTTTAAGAAACACAAGCCAACGCAATTGTTATCAAAGCCACAACAGTAACCATAATAACGGTCTCTCACTAAGTTTTGATTAGGCCTCTTAGATTTTGTGTTTTTATTAGAATTTCTTCTCAATATACATGAGCGGGGTTTTTTTAAAAACATGACGTTTCCTACCTTGGCAAAAAGGCAGTGAGGGAAGGAAAGTTGTACCTGTAACAAGTGATGTAAATGGTTCAGATTATATCCCGAGTCAATATACAATCTGCTTTTTGAAATTCTCACTTTTTACTGCTTGCAACTTGCATTCGTAATGATTTTCACCTATAAAAGTAGTCGATTGAGGAAGTTGATACTGAGGTATAGTACCTTTTATAAAAATGTCTTTGAATCCTAGTTCTATCTTTCAATAACTCTCCTTCTTCAACCCACCTTGTTAGAAAATAATATAAAAAGAGAAAGACTAGTAGAAGATAAAAGGATAAAGCGTAACCATGATTCTGTGAAGTAGGTATAACAACTAACAAGTTGGTGTTAAACTTTGGTGTCTGAAATTAAAAAAATGTCTACATTAAATTATAAGTTCAGCTTCAATCTACTCATCCTCTGGCTCATCTAGCTGAACTTGTTTGTGTCTGCCATAATTTTCTTGCCTGGCTTTATCATGTTTTAGCTTCGTCTCTTTAAGTTGTCCCTTTGAAGTATCCCATTTCTTTCTGTGTTTGTGGTGTGCAGGATGGTCAGCAATATGCTGCCGATTATCCGTATTCTTTTTCTTATGACCATGCTTGTGCATTTCTTTACGAACATGGTGTAAATCATCGAAATAATCAGAAGTCCTTTCGGAATGCTTGGGCCTTTCTTTATGAACATGTTGTAAATCATCAAAATACTCAGAGCTCCTTCCCGAATGCTTGAGTTTATGCTCATAACCGGTCCTTCGAATATAGTTTGGGCGCCTAAACTCTTGCTTATGATGCTTGTTATCATGAATATGGTGATGTCCCTTGTCAGTTGTGATTTTACGTTTATCCATGATCTGTTCATCACCGTCTAAGAGATCGTCCCACCAGTCATAAAGAGGATCAAATAGACCTTTTTCGTGCAAAAGCCATAATAGTACAAGCACTGCAATTCAAAGAATAGTACTTATTTTAAGTTGTTCTCTGCTGAATGTACAAATTATAGTATCTAATAGACATTGAATAGAAGTCATACCTGTCGGAAAAATTGCCAAAAACAGACCAAACATCATTACCCAACTCAAGCAAACGTATTGTATGTGGCACTTGAAGTCAAAAAACCCAGAGCACTTTTGTCTTTTATCCCACCCAAACCGAGAGACGTGGAAGAGATTTGATCACGTAATTAGTCAAAGACAAATGAATCAAATATTAAACAAAGGTTTATGGTTAAGAAAGCAAAATGTAGCTATTGATCTTCCACTAATAGTTTATTACTAAAAACAGAAAAGATGCCGAAACTCATTATCAGTTTACTACATATCGAAGAACGTCATGAAGAAAATAGGAAAGATTTTATCCAAATGCAACTTGAGTACCATCTGGAATACGTGCACCAACTTTTGTCTAATTTTGTTACTGACTAGATTTCAGAACAACAGTTTTTTCATAAAATAATCACAGTTTTAATCCTTTATGATATTAATGACGGAATATTTCCAATGATTGTCTTCAAGGTTTTCACGTGTTCACGAACACTCAGTGCTACTGATCCGTGTTTGATATGTAGAATTTCTAATCAAGTGGGTGGTTTTGATGAAATATATATATATATATATATATATTATATAACTAGCAAAGCAACTCTAAATAATGCACGTGAATAAAAATGATACAAAATTTAGGAAATTCACATTTTGTATATTTTATATGATATGCTAGAATTTAAATTGTATAATTTGCAGATGCAAAGTATAATAGAAAAAATACCTACAAGTTTTTCCAGTGATAAATTCTGTTAAGCTGGTCCAAAGTTTATTCCATAAGTTTTCAATAGAATCAAAGAAACTATTTAGACTTGTCTCTGGTGGTTGAAAAGGCATCCCCTGCAGTGATAGAGGATTTAGAGATTCACAAATTTGTTGTCATAACATCCCAATAACTAGCATATAATGTGAAGCAATCAGAACACTAACTTTCTGATTAAGTTAGTACATCTACGGGGAACAGTTTTACTATGTCAAATTGATGCCTTTCGGTTATTAATGACCATTTTAAACCTTTAACCCTAAAACTAGGCAAATTTAAAATAAGGAGCAACAGACAATTAATTGGCAGTTACGCAACACATTTTCACTCTATGTTTTCATGACCAAATTCACGATCCATTATAGCATGTGCACTTAATTGCACCGTCCTCATCCCCAACAAATTTTCCTTAAAAATATTTAGAATTAAAAAATGTTTTCTCAACAACCACTTAGCACAGATAGCATTTTAAGAATTTCCACGGCAACACTTCTATTAATGTCACCCAACAAAGTCCCTGTTCATAGTCATAGAAAATAAAGCGTGCTAAATTCAGGTACCAGAAAAGAACAAACCTGTGTGCCATTGTCAAGAACAGTTGCCGTCGTAGCAAATTGACATTCGGCTCTATCAACTTCATTATAATCAGAGTCCTTTAATATGGCTTTATTCAAAACGCCCAAAAAAAGAAACAAAGTAAATATCAACGACTTTTTTATCCTCAGAACAAATAGCAAACGTATTCATCCCAAGCTTCTTTACCCGCACAAAAATATTTTGAAGCTTGATCATTGCTGGGGTAGAGTTTGAACGATCTGGTTGCAATCTCGTTTGGCTTCATTATTAAAAATTGCTCCTGAACCAAGTTTAAAAAAAAAAAAAACATAACAGAGGACCTACGGAAGGGGCAAAAAACAAATTGCTGACATATGTTTCAGCATAGTACCTCCATCAGGGTGATATCCTTGGAGCAATTAAACTGCAAGACAAAACAATCATCATAGAAAAGGCACCTCTTCAATTCCTATTCATGTCATGCAGTCCATTCAACTAACTAGAGATCATTCAGTGTGAGACTTATTGGTGGTAAGCAAGGAATAATTAATGCGAAGTGTGAGACTTTTAGGTACTTAATTAAACAATCGTGTCCTCATAATGATATGTTATAAACAATGAGTGCAGGTCAGAAGAGTTCGTAAAAAACTGATCACAACCCAGTTTCCGATCACATATTATAAACAAAGAAATAGAATAGAACTCCACTAACACTTTCAAGATTTGAAGAACTGTGCCATGGGTATAGAAATTAAAGTAATGCATGTCTGTCATTAAATAAATAAAAAATACGAAACTGTCATTAAATAAATAAATAAAAAAGAAATCAACATTCGATTGTCCATAATATAGATAAGGCTGAAGCACAATATATATAGAGAAGCAGAGTACCGTCAAACTATATGATGCTTCCACCTCACCCGTATTCTTAGTTGTGATTTTAGCAACACCAAATTGGGTTAGGGCTTCAAATGTAGGGACGCTAACACTTGTAATTTTTCCTGGGCTCCTGGAGAAAATGAACTGTGTCAAGCAACTTTTTAAACGCTTTTTTTTACTATAAAACAAAAATTCTAAGTCATCTCTTAGAGTAAATAAAAACAAAATTGGTTGACTATGGAAATTTTCCTCCATGGTTTTTCAAATAAATTTATGATGAGGAACTCCGTTATGGACAGAACATAAGAAAAGAAAAATAGAGTTCAACATGAAATCATAAAACAATTTTGTCAGTGAGTGACTATAATGGCCAACTTCTCAACTATTTTGTCATTTTACAATCTCATTCAAGCTAACAAATCAATCTTGCACAAACTTTCAGAATGAACAATTACAAAAAAAACATAAGTTTTCAGTCACGTGTGAATCTTTGATTAGTAACAAATGTAAAAAAAACGACAGATCCATATCCATGACGTATAATTTTTAAAAAATGTTACTGTTCTGAAATCATATATATACACCAAGTAAATAATAATACCTTTGATAAACATACTCTACATCATTCGCACTTAATTCTAGCACAAGGTTTGTATTAAGAACCTCTGTAATTCCTATGGAGAAAGAATAACTCCCAGCACTCTGCAGTAAAATAAAATAAAAATAAAATAATTTCTAATAGAAGACACCATACTAAATAAGTATAAAACTATTGCAACGTAACTGGATGTTGGTTTATCCTTTCAAACCTTCCTTCCAAACCATAGAGTGGAACCTGATTCCTACTTATTCGATTCAGGTCAGCCTGTTATGAACCAGAAAGTTTTTTCAAATTTTCAACAATTATAAGAAAACTACACATAATAAAGTTTCAATTAAAATATTAGATGAGAAACAATGTGATTTGAAATTATTAGAAATAAGCTGAAACTAGCTCAATTCAAGAAGCTAACTCAAGCAAACCGGAAAGTCCAAATCTTATTATGTGAGAATTTTAGAAGTTGAATTGAATCATTTCTTGAGTGAGAATTTCTCTCTAATTTCAAATAGGACTTTTGATTCTTACCTTGAATTTCTAATTCAAATTGATGAATATCTTGATTGTAGCATGTCAGACTTAACACTCAAGTTAGAATGTGATTTTTTTCATCTTTGATCTCTTCCGCATTTTCGATTTTCTCTATCCTTTGGTGGTAACTGTTGGAAACTATGCTACTTAAGATTAGTTTTATTTTTATACCATCTCCAATCCAAAATATTAAAATAATAAGTTTCTGACTCTTTCTACTTATATATATTCTTTATGTTTATTCTTACCCAATGTGTGAGGTTTCAACTTAAACTTAAATTCTTAAAACCTCCATCCCTCCTTTTTTTTTCATGTGTTGGGGTTCCCATCATTTAAACCAAAATGATCCATATCTGATTCCACCTAAGTAATTACATGAGTTTCGTTATCTAGTGCAAGACAAGAATAAAAGTTGATGAAAACAAATCATAGTTACAGTAACAACCTCCCGAAAATTCCACAATTGATTATGCAAGCAGGTCCAAAAGGGTGAAGAGCAAAAGTTTGGTTGTCGATTGAAAGCTTCATAGCTCACACCAATTTTGTTGCATTCAATAGAATCTAAGGTAAATCTCACTCTCTCGAGCAGCATCCACATTGAAATGTTTCTCCCCAAATCCTGTGGTTGACCGGGGTTGCCCTGTCACAAGAAAAAAAATGCATTTTTTTAAGCTTGTAAAAGTTGTGAATCATGCCAAAAGCATATAAAGTAGTTCAATGAGGTTATCTTCCCTAAACTAAACCAGTAATGCCAACATAAATGTATGATTTGTATTCAAAATTGGAAAAAGGTCTATCACTAAGAAGTGCCCAACCTAGGGCAAAGAGGAGACTGCCAAAACTACACAGAATATTGCCCCTACGGAGTTGCAGTTGCAATTATCTTTGTCTAACACATTTTGTGTTGCAAGCATTCTTCATTGAGTAACCTCTAGAAAGAAAGAAAAATCCTAATCCTGCAATGTTAACATTCTTAGCCAGAACACATCATGATACCTCTAAGCTTGTCAACATAAAAGCTTTGAATAGAAAAAAACTTGTTGACATAATCTACAATGATAACGAGGTGGTCTAGATTAAAATATCAGTGAATTAATACTATATCATGCTTGCACCATTGATTGGAATATGAGCTAATGCATTGTTTGGATGATGATGAGAGTGGGAAGGAAAGAAAAGGAGTAAAAAGAAAATGGAAAGTGAGGTCGTTTCGATGTAAGGTTTGAGTGGATTTGAGTGTGATAACACATTAGTAAATATCAGTCAGTTATAGTTTATTCTCATGCCTTATATATATAATCTTCTATCTTTGGTTTGTAAAGTACAATACATTTTACACATGAATAAAGTTTTGTTTGTTCTTTCTCACACGGTATCAAGAGCTTAAGCTCCTTCCGTGGCTTCCACTATTTTTCTCCTAATTCTGAAAACTCCTCTGTTGTTCTTTCCTTTGTTTCCCACACGTTCAATGCACCAATTCCTCTAAAATCATATGCTGGTAACTTCATCATTTGACTATTCAAGTTCTTGGAAGGTAGTGATGTTCCAGAAAAGTTTCTCACCATTAAAGATGCTCTCCATGACAATATCAATCAAGATTATTTGAACTATGAGCAATAAGATCAGCTCTTGGTTGCTAGCTTTAATGAATATGTCTATTCTAACTCAACTGGTAGGTCTATCTTCTTCCTCTCAAATATGAAATAAGCTATCTGTGTATCATGCTTCACAATCAAGAGCAAAGGTCAAAATTTTAGAAATACAGCTGCACACTCCCAAAGAAAGGCATAACTATTGCTTCATATCTTCTTGATATCAGGAAGATAGTTGACACATTAGCTGCCATTTGTTCACCTATCTCCACCGAAGAATATGTTGAAGCTATCTTGGATGACCTTTGATGATTTTATCACATATGTGGTCACAAACAGATCCTTACGCGATTTGTTAGTGTACAATTGTCCAGTTGTTTGCTTGTACATTGTAATATTCATATTAACTAACAATGCTAAGCGGTAGCAATAGGTGCTAGACGATAACAAAAATCTGTTGAACGATGCAATTTCGTTGTATTGTTCAACAATGAATAAAATTTCACCAAGACGGTTGAAGATGGAGGCTTTGCTTTTATCTCAAAAAGAACAATTGGAAAAATACAAAACACAAGATCTCACCAATATTCATGCTAAACTTGCTTATGTTCCAAATTTGTCGACAACCAACAATAAGACCAATTACAATCTTCTTATCAGAAAAATAACATATATCAATAAAAAATCCCACCATAAATTTAAATTTAAGGGAGGATGATAACACATTAGTAAAGTAAGTTATAGTTTATTCTCATATCTTATCTTTGTAAAGTACAGTACGCTTTACATAATAATAAAGTTTTGTTTCTTTTATTGTCTATTTTTCTTTCTCAAAGAGTGCAAAGTTTATATTAAATGCTATTGAGACAAATTTATTTTTTATTTTTATTTCAATATAAAAATGTAAAATTAGAAAAAATAAATAAAGAATCAATTATGTCTTCATGAAAACATAATTGAATATGTTGTCATGAATAGTCGATTATGCATATATTTCTCCTCAAATCTCTGAAGAAATTACACTGCCCTTTTTGTCTCATTTTTTTTATAAATAAGCATCTACTTTTGCACACTTTCTCCATTCTTTCTCCTTTTACAGTACATCTATTACTTTCCATCCGCATATGCAAACAAGCTGTAAATGATATTTTTGTTCCACATACACACTGTGCACGAGGAAGCTTGTATGCCTTCAAACTTAAAAAACAAACAGCAATGACAGGTTTCAAGTCTATCCTTAATTTGGTGACCTGTCAACGTGTATTTAGAACTGTATGATTAGCAAATATGATAATAATTTATTCTATCAATGCATTTTACACCTTTTTTAATTTCTCTGGTAGATAGGTAGTAGTTAATGCCATTTATTTCTCATAGTAAAATTTTATTATTACCAATTAATAAAATTATGTTAGACAGTCTCTTTGCAAAAGAGCAATATCTGGAAAATGTCTAAACGAGAGTTGTAAGTAAAAAAACAGTAGTAAAAAAAACAACCTAACATATAATTCTTTATTTGATCTTAGTTTAACCTCAATTTTGTTAAAGCTTAAAGTCAATAGAGGTTAATTTTAGTGAAACCCGTGAAACAAACATACCTGCCTTGGTACAACTAGATAGAAATCCTCAAAAGATGGTATATTTGTGTACCCAACGAAATCTCCAATAAGATTAACCCTCAAAAATTTATCATCAGAGATCACTGTTCTGTTTTCAGGAGCCACAACCACTTCCTGCCAGCCAAATTATGGATGGGCAAAATTACGAGTTAGATACACAAAGGATAATTAAAGAACTGACTCTTTGTCCTAAAAAAAATTACGATTGTTTTACTCAATTTTCCCCCTTGTAACATGTTATCAAACAAACACACACACAAAATAAAATAAAATGTACAACTAATCCTTTTCACAAAATTTGGGGCAAAAAATGGTACTTAGTGTACCAGATGAACAACAGAATAAACCAGAGACTCAGAATAACTAAAACAAACAATAATTTTAGTGAAGTTGTAAACTTTAACAGATAATAATGACCTTAAAGTGACCATTAAAAAAGGAAGGCTTAGAAAATGAAAAGAAAATATAAAATCATCGCTTTATAGTTGAAATATAAGTTGATACCTGGAAACAACCTACACTTACCATTTCATCCCTGAATTTATTCATATATTCAAAATAATCCTTATAAATGTTAAACCTATAACAGGTTAATTTGTCATTACGTGTCTTTATATCTTTTAAATTCCAGTTATGTAATACTAAAAAGTTGATGACACCAGAAAACTAAGAAAAAGTATAAAAAATTGTTAGCCAACATTTTGCTGATTCTATTAATAGGGATGCTATGAGATGCTTCCTCTCTTCTCTACAGTTGAGGGATAGGATAGGGATTCACATGCGGAGTGACCTATCAAGTGGCGTTCAATGTTACAGTAAGACACTTAACATACCATGTCACAGGTGGGTGTTAACTTTGATGAAGGAGATTTAACAAAAGGATCATGCCATGGGTTTAAAAATTAGCAGGATTACCTTGTGTACACAAATAAATACATGGACTAAATTATGTAAATATTTTCAAGCACTAATTTTCTTTTTTTATTTATTTAATGTTTTACAACAAAATACTATTCTAAGTTTTAGCAAATGAATGGAGAAAAGAGAAAAAGAAGTACCAAGGACTCTAGCCATTGCTCATACAAGTGTAAAAGGAAAATAAATATATCAAAAACTGGAATGCCGATCCAACCAAAGGTTATAGTCTATGGAAAAGGATGCATACCACATTTAAATTTAATTGCATAAGGAAATAAACAATTACATACCGAAATTTTAGTTCCACTCTTCACCTGTATTCGGACACTAAAGCCCAATGTTCTCCGCCCAATGCCAAAAACATGAAACCTAAAATGATTGAGAGAATGAAATCTGAGTTGTAACTGATGACTAAAACAACGAGGCGGTTTTCACTTCGTTGAATCTCAGAGAGGATTACAATTAAAACTAGATGCCGTAGAGAGTATTTGTACATTATGAGTGTTAGGAGTTAAGTTTTTTTTGGAAGTTAAGAGTTGAACTTGAACTAATTAAAATTTCATAAACTAGATGATTAGTAAAATACAGCTGGAGGTACAATCTGTATAATACTCCATTATCCTACATCACTCTCTTTTTCCCGTCTATTTAGTCCCTAAAATTTCAACGAACTTAATGAAGTTACTTGATTAACTCACATTTTGAGAAAAAACTAGAACAAACATGAAGAAAACATCTGAAATTTTTCGTTCAAGGTGAAAACCCAAGATTTCAAACAAACACCTAGATATAATTATATAGAAAATGATGTTGATCTGCATATACAAACGGTTCAATGTAAACATGGTTTTCATATGCTCCTCTAAGTCCAGCAAAACACTCACTAAGACAATAACCAGCATAGCCCACCCAAATGAATCGCAATTGGAAACAAAAGGACGGCGAGAGTGGAGGCTTACCAATCACCAGGGAAACGAACACAATGTGCAGTATTGGCCTTTCCTTTTGTTAATTTGTCAACTAGTTAAACAATTTAACCCAGAATTGTTAGTTTTGTGTTTCCTAAAAACCTACAAACTTTTGCAACACCAAAGCACTTACAGAAGTTTCCACATGATGAAGGCATCCGCCGCTGGGGCCCACATGGACAACATATTGGCTACATTAAAGACGGAAACAGAGAAATGTTTATCCTGAATCAGAAGTGAAAGATGAAATGCCAAAGCATATTTGGGGAGGATGGAACAAACATTGAATTCTTGATATTAAGTGTTAGAAGGCCACCTGAGTGTTCTCAATAATATGACCCTCTTCATCTCGCAGTCTGCAACATAAGTACCAGAAATCAAGCAGTGAAATCAACACGGTCACAATAAAATAAATAAAACATGGCTTGCCTCTCACATATCTTCACGACATTCGCACCAGCATCTGGCTCACATTTGCGTGTCTGAACATAATACTCTTCAGGTTTATAAGGAACATCCTGCTATCAAGTAAGTCTTACTTAATCATACAAAAGATCACTCTTAAAGCCATTTGCTAAACTAATAATAATAATAATCCAAAACCATTATAAGATGATGATAGATTTCTCAATAAGAACATTAGCATTTTTTGTGTCTATCTCTCCGTATTACATCATTTAATACATATCACATCAATCAAATAACATTTCTCTAACACTAATTATCACATATATAATCCAATAACTACAGAACAGAAGAGTATCATACTCGTATGTATGTCAACTCATACAACGCATATGCAGAAGTTTTGTTGACCGTTATCACAGGTGGAATCCTCAATGTCTGCATTTTTCTAGTAGAATTTTCCTCTACTTCCACCAATTCCGCAACAATTGACGCCTCTCCTCCACTCTGGCAATCACAAAACAACATCAACAAACAAAAATGCTTACACACTGCGTAGCTTGTTTAAAATTACCGAGCCACTGGGAACAGCCAAGTTCACTACGATTTTGGTAGTGCAATTGAGATTGTCGGAGTTGGAGTTCTTCTCGCACTTCTCGAGTTTCGATTTGGAGATTATTTGAATTCCAGTGACACGGAGCATGAGGAAGCAAGAAAATAAGAAGATGATTAGGGTGGTAGTGATAGGAGAACGCAAAGCCATTTTTTGGAGGATTTCAATTATGGCTACTTTTCTAATTGTTGATGGATGCATAGCAAAAACAGAATGAAAGAGGTTTGGCGGTTTTTGAGAAAACGGCTAACACAGTTTATATTTTGAATATCTGTGTCATGTTTACATCATCTGTTTTATTCTCAGTATTATATATTTTAATTTTAATTTGTTGGTTCTCACGTTAACGTAAATAGAAACACAAAAATCTATTAACAAATTAAATTGAAATATTTTAATTTAACATCATTATCTTTTGGAAAAAGATACCCAACTTTTATTTTTTTTTTCAGTTTAGATTTTTCAAAATCTAGCTAAATTTAAAAAACAAATCCACGCAATCAAGTTAGTTATTTTAATATTTTAATAATGTGAAAATATAAAAATATTGAACTATATTATTACTCGCAAAGGTTTTTCCTTCTCTAATGGCACCCGTTACTAGAAGAACTGTTTTTTCGAAGGTTCTCATTGAGAGGGACTCTGAATCAGAACAGAGTTCTTCCGAGGAAGAAGATGATGATGGGGTTACGACTGCAAGTGAGAGGACTGAGAATCTGGGTGTGGGTTCGGACGCAAACAGAGAAGGGAAAGCCCCCATCACTATTAGTCTCAAAAAAGTCTGCAAGATTACTTTTTTTTTTTCTTTTAATTTTTTTGTTTGTCATAAAGTTCTGTTTTTTCTTTCTCTGTATTTAACACTTCTCTTTCTTAATTTTTTTTTTTCTACGGAGTTAGACGGAATTAAAATAAGGAGATAAAGGAAAAACAGTTTAAAATAAGGAGTTATGAGGAAAAACAGTTTAAACTAAGGAGTTATGAGGAAAAACAGTTAAAGGGAATGGGAGTTAAAATATTTATTTATGAAAGAAGTTAGAAAAAAATATTAAATCTTCATATTTCAATATTTAAACTGCTTTGGTAACTCTTTTAAT
>Ga0123341_1001208_pt1 | contig 18748 bp, 10 predicted proteins | sample Turbeapinknodule_FD_89959 | JGI IMG/M metagenome (GOLD analysis project Ga0123341, IMG submission 89959) | Root nodule microbial communities of legume samples collected from Mexico - Turtle bean Mexico pink nodule | ecosystem: Host-associated > Plants > Roots > Nodule | place: Mexico: Nepantla...
ACATAGTATGTGTAGTTAGTTATAAAATGTATAGATGTTAAATAAAAATGTTTTAGAGAGATTAAAAATGAAGTATTTAAAAATTATATAAAAATATAAATAATAAATGAAATTAATTTAGTCGAAATTTATATAAATTATATATTTTTTTAGTTTTTTTAAATTAAAAACTATTTATAAAAAAATAAAATTAATATATTTTGTTAACTACTTGTTTAGCTAAGAAAAAATAAATTTAATTATTTACAACAAATAATACAAATTAATGGAAGTTTTATATAAAAAAACAAATATAACTTTTTTTAAGAGAGCGTGTATTATGTGTTTATTGAAGAACTTCGATGGCACGTGAGTGGCTGTTAGATGTTGAAGCTTGATCACGTGAGAGGAGATCGATCCATCGATCTTTGTTTCTGGTTTGACTGTAACCAAACGACGAAGCATTTCATTTGATTTGTTCCGAATCTGAATGGCGACGAGAAATCGCACTCTGCTTTTCAGAAAACACAGAGATGCGTTGAAGAGTGTTCGCATTCCCTCCTTCTCTTCGCCGCAGTCCACCTCCTCCCGCGGCGGCGGTGGCCCCGTCATCGAATTGGTCAGCACCTCGCTTCTCAATCCCAATCGCTCTTACGCTCCGCTTAGTACCGATGATCCTGGCAATTCGAGGTGCGCTTCACACAGATCTTACGATCTCACATTTCCATCGATTTTAGTTGTTATCGTGGATCAATTGTCCGATTAGCTTTTTATATGTCAGATCCGTAACTTTTTAATTGGTTCATGAATACTGCGAGGAACTATCTGTATATGTATATAGGACTAGGAGTGTTTCCTCTTGAAGCTTGGCACTCGAAACACGAAGCCATACCTGGAGGAATTTTAGACTAGTATTAGTAAAGTATATCTCTGGCATTATCGAGAGTCTTGTGGATTAACCGATGATTTTGTATGTGGTGCACTCTTAATTTTTGCAGGTAAATAGAATTTCGGTGGAACGGGGTAGTTTTTTTCTAAAATTGGACACTCGTCTTGTAAAATTATTATGCATATCTCACTTCCTTCTGTTTCTCACATGTGCATGTTTCAAGTTAATAGATAAGACTTGAAAATGGTGAATTGATTATTATTTCTATGGATACAGTAAGGGTCCAAATGCAATCAATGTGGGACTACCTCCTGCATGGGTGGATTTGTCGGAAGAAATATCAGCAAATGTGCAACGTGCACGAACAAAAATGGCAGAGTTGGCCAAGGCTCACGCAAAGGCTTTGATGCCGTCATTTGGAGATGGGAAAGAAGATCAACATACTATCGAGACTCTAACACACGAGATAACTGACTTAATAAAGAGGTCGGAGAAGAGACTTCGGAGACTTTCTGCTTCTGGGCCTTCTGAGGATTCCAATGTCAGGAAAAACGTGCAGGTACAATTGCCGAACTCTTACAAAATACTAATGGGATAAATGAGTGATTATTGCTTTTGCCCCAAAACAATGAATTTGTTTTATTCAACTTGGAAATCCTTTGGGCTCTTCATTAACCATGCATCAGACTCTTTCACAGTATCACTGGTATGGTATGCTGCTTTTATATTTTAGGAGTAATGAAAGGAAATTTGTCCGGTAAAACTATGAAGAACCGATGCTTACATCTACTTAAGGTATTGTATCTAATACATGTACAGTATCCCTCATACTTGGATACTTGTCCAATAATTCATCCTTTTTATGGATGATGCTCAATAGGGAATACGATTGACACTATTCTTGTCTTTAAGGAATAGATAGTGATTAGTGATGACAGTGATTTATAATTTATATTTTCTTTTTGGTTGTGTCTAATAAGCATCCTCTTGGTTTGAATTTTTAGAATTGCAATTATATGTTTATTCTTTTTAAGAAGGTTTTATACGTATCTATATTGCATGTATCACATCCTATATATTTTTGGAATAATCATCTTGTGTTGGATATATATGCATATTGCATTTGTGCATCATAGGAGAAACGAGAAAGAATTACAACGAGTGGGGGGAGGTTGGAAATAAAAGACTAAAATGTTCGACATAGTTCCAGCTTCTCTATTATCACATATGGAAACTCCATTTAAATCACTGCCTGGTGTGAACACACCATTAAATCAATGGGCTTATACCTTAAGAATATGCAGACAGAAGGCTTACTAGACAAGGCTTACTGACAATCACAATGCCATCCAATAACATATCCCATTGGCATGCGGACATCCTTAAAGATGCATGTACTTTGCTTCAGCCAAACAATCACAATATTGTGCCTCCTTTTTTTTTATCAACCCTTTGAATTATGTCACGTGAAATTGTTCAAAGGTGAAAGGATAGACCCAGTATTCTCTAATAACCCCAAAATTTATTCCAAAGGACTGCAGTTAGAACACAGCAGAAAAAGTTCCACGCTATCCTATTGCTTAATGCTGCACAGTGAACCATATACCATGTTCCTGTATACAATTCTGTCAAACTTAAAATTAATCATGTGCCAATGTAAGCTAACAGATAACCATTTCAAGTTTAGTTGAGATTATTCTGGCAGTCAAGTATTCATTACAGAAACTAAGGTCTTATGACGAGAACTTAGCAAGGGGATGAGGAAAAGGCTTATGATGACCATTTACTTTTATACTATATTCTTGTGGCTTATTGATTAAACAGTTTTCATCAAGTCATCCAAAAGTTTAATAGGTGTTTGGTTATGCGACTCTAATATTTAGATGTGCATTAAGTTGAAGCTCTGTGTAGTAGCTTCTTGTGAATATTTGATGTGAAATCATAGCTAAACGCATGTAACTGAATTCAAACCAAACAAACTACGCTTGATTAAATTAATCCAAATATCTTACTTGTATATGAACTTGCTGCTTGTACCATGTTTAACATTTTCTTATTTTGTGTACTGCATGCAGCGATCTCTTGCTACTGACCTTCAGAACCTCTCTGTTGAGCTACGCAAGAAACAATCAACTTATTTAAAGCGCCTCAGACTACAAAAAGAGGTGAGAGAAAAGCCTGTAGTTTTACTGTTCTTTCCTTGACTAACAAAGAAAATAAAGTACCATTTTTTTATTGGGCGTTTTGTTGTTAACTCGCACAGTTGATTTTATAGTGACAATTCAATAAACCCAAAATAACACAAGCGTGCAAATCAATTTGATTCACTTTAGCTCATTAAATTCTATCCTCAATTCTTATCTAAGTACTATATGAAAACTTCATACCACACGCATCAATTTTTTTTTCTCTGTTGTGGCCAAATCATCTCATGGTAAATAATACTTTTGAAGTTTTGGTCTTTAACCAAGTCAAATGACGTCATTTAGTCCATGTAGCTGATCTCACCTAGGTGGGATAAGACTTTGTTGTCTTTGTGACCAAATGATCCCTTGAAATTTCTTTTCACTGGATAACAAGTAATGAAGTATAAGATCTTTTGTTTGTATTGGAGATCCCACGTTAACTAGAGATGTAATGAAATTGTAATAAATTAGTGGGTACAAAACTCAATTTATAAGCTGGTATTGTAAGGTTAAATTAGACTTAAAGTTCAAGGAAAGTTTGTTAAACCTTTTGTATTACTCACTATTGTGTCACTATCAGACTACCCACTAATATCTAGTCACCCCTAAAAGCTGTCTGGTCTTCAGTGTGATTGAATGTGTTAGAGATCCATGTTGACTAGAGATTTGGCAAAAAAAAATTATAGTATACAAGTGGATTCAATCTTCATCTTACAGACTGATTTTATGAGGTTAAGTTAGGTTTAAAGTTCCCTCGCTCTCTATCTCGTGCCTCGAGATTATCTGAATTCTCATGCTATGCACATCACCAAATAATTGATGGATTTTGTTTAAAGCTTTTGATCATCATTTTATTATATTGCAGGGTCAAGATGGAGTTGATCTAGAGATCAACTTAAATGGAGGTAAATCAAGATACGAAGATGATGATTTGGATAATATGGTACTTATTTTTCTGTTTCATTGTTTTTAGTTCACTTCTTTGTTTGTTGAGTACAGAATTGGTGGGCCCAATAATTTTGTTCCTACTCAGATTATTGGCTATTTATTTGCTGGAAGATTAATTGACAAATTATATTGTCCATATTGTCATCATACCCTTGCTGTAGTTTGATATATGTTATTTGATTGCTAAAGCTATCAAATTGTTTACATGTAGGTATTTAATGAGCATCAAATGGCCAAGCTAAAAAAAAGTGAAGCATTCACAGTAGAAAGAGAGAAAGAGATCCAGCATGTAAGCAAAAGTTGCATTTATGTACTGTTACTAATGACTTGTTTTGACCTTATGTTGTGTTCTAGATTGACTTAGAGCCTTTTTGTTGTTTGCTTTTATAGGTTGTGGAATCTGTGAACGAGCTTGCTCAGATCATGAAGGATTTGTCAGTGCTAGTCATAGACCAGGTCAGCAAATACCCTCCCGTGAGGAAGTTGACAAATTTCTTTATTCCACACTCTTTTAACCATTAACATCACATCCTGTATACATAGGGAACTATCGTCGATAGAATAGACTACAACATTCAGAATGTTGCAACCACAGTTGAGGATGGCCTTAAACAGCTGCAGAAGGTTCTACTTCTGTTCTACTATTTTAATTTGACAGTATTGCTAGCTTCCCTCTTTCACCCCCTCTATCTCATTTTCATCTCTTTTCCCCTATGATAAGCATTTGGTTTATGTGACATGCAGGCAGAGCGAACTCAGAAAAAAGGGGGTATGGTAATGTGTGCTACTGTGCTTGTCATCATGTGCTTCGTAATGTTGGTTCTCTTAATCATTAAGGAAATTATATTGTGATCAACGGTGATATTCAATTTATTTTTAATATCTGGTCACCCCTCATTTGTGCGACCTTTCATTCGACACCATATCCATTGTATACTCGGATAGTACGCAACTTGTCTTAGCGAAGACCAAGCAGTTTTGGAGTAGACAAGCCATATTTTTTTGTATGTAGGGACCATATTAATTCTCTTGCATTTTTTTTGTTTTCCACTGGGTGGGGAGGTAGGGTGGATTAGATGTGTAGAAGCACAAGAACTTTTAGAAGTTGGTGTGGTATAGTAGGAAAGGATACACAAGGACGGAAAATGTATAGAGCGGTTGTATAAACCTCTACTTGGACATTTTTTACCTGCGGAACCGGGTGCATAGTTCCTTTTCATACAACTTTTTTTTCTTTGAATGTGGAAAGAATTCTGAATTTATGGATTGATGAAACCTGCGGAACTGGGTACTCAGTTCCTTTTCATGTATGTTCTCTTCCTTGATTGTTGAAAGAATTCTGAATTCATTGGTGAAAAGTAAAAATAGTACCTGATGGAATTGCATGCATAAATTTAATTGAGCTAATATTTATAGTAAATGGTAATTTGTTTGTAAATACTATTCAGAGAAAAAAATTGATAGAAAAATATAAAACTGAAAATATGATTGCAGTGAATAAAGTGAGTTTACAAAAAGTATAACTAATGTTACACAATTAAGAATAAAGTTTCGTGTACGCCATATGGCCAGTAGGAGACCCAAACGTGGCATTTTAAGTAGATATTTAAAGTAGGAAGGTTTTGAGTAAAAAAAAATAGTCAATGGTGAGTCAAATATTTATGTTTAAGAAGGTGAGGCCATATGTGGCATTTTAAGTTAAAGTTGGAAGGTTTTGAGTCAATGGTGTGTCATATGTGAAGGTTGGGACTGGCGACAGAAGCGGATGACGGAGAGTAAAATGGTCGGCGGAGACAAAAGTGGGTGTTTTGGGGATGATTGCGGGTAGCGGAGGCATCAATTAGAAAGGAGAGGAGTGAGTGGTTAATGGAGACTGAAAGGGCGGTGCGTGAAAGAGAAACATGACAATATTGACGATGAAGGCCAAGGTAACAGAAGCGGATGGCGGAGAGTAAAGTGGGCGACGAAGATGAAAGCAAGTGTTTTGGGGACGATTGTGGGCGACGGAAACAAAGACGAAGTAGAGTGTGGTGTTTGGATGATTTTTTTTTGGGTTAACATAGTTGTCAAAGGTGATTAATTGTGTTGGAAAGTTAGATCACTGCGTATTTTGATGTGAAAATGGTGATGATTTATCTAAGAATGATAATAAACACTAGGTGAATGTCTTCAGAAGTTTATGTTGTTCGTTGGAACTGTGTTGGAAAAATGTATTAATTACATATTTTTATATGAGCGGAAAAACTTGGGTTAACATTGTTGTAAAAGGTAGTTAATTGTGCTAACGACTACATACCCAATTTACTTTTAGAAGAAGTAAGTTTAAGTTGTCATAAAAATCAGTTTAATAAGACTAATAAGATGAGATTTGTATATTTTTATATATTATAATTTAAAATTATTGTAGGTTGACTTAAAAAAAATATAGTGGTGAATAAGTTAAGAATGAGAATAAGTTAATTGTTGTTCATAGTTGGGACTAAGTGTCATAATTTTATGAATTTGTGTATTATATTTTGATGAAAAACACATTGACTGTGGTTAAATGTATACATCATTTGGGTACAGGCAGAAATTAATTTGGAAATCATAGTGATTATCCTCTAAATGACAAAAAACAATGGGTGAATAATATATAAAGACAATTATTTCATATTTTATTGTTCCTTTGCACTTTAGGTGACAAATTTTATGAATTTGTGCATTACATTTGGATGGAAAACGTGATGGTTAACATAGTCCTAAAATATGATTAATTGTGTACACCATTTGGGTACATGCATGAATTAATTTGGAAATCATGATGATTATCCTCACAATGACAAAAAAATAGTGAGGGAATGACATATGAAGACAATTATTCATATTTAATTATTCCTTTAGCCTTTTAGGTTGAATAATATTTTAATTATTGACTTTATACAATGAAAAAAATATTATTTTTAGTTGGGATCTAGATACTAAGAATTGAACTTTAAAACTAACTGCATCTTATAAAAAATAGGTTCGGTTATATATTACGAACTGTTTTTTCTTTTTTGTTTCAAAAGTTTCTTTCAGCATTCCAATCCTAAGCCCTCATCCAATTATATTTCTACCATTTTCCATACCAACACATCTTTCTGCTTTACTCCACGACCCATGTCATCTTATTTAAAATGACACATAATGATGTTAGAGTTATATAGAAATACGTAACGTAGTGGTGTAAGCGTATCATTTTCCACAATTTAACTAAAGAACGAATCTTCCTACTAATTTTATACAAATAATTGAGATTTATGCATTATAAGTAGTACACATTTCACAAGTGTTGAATTAAAGCAAATAATTATCAACCCTTCTTCACCCAATGGGAAAACTATAAAGAAAAACGCACTTTATTAAGTTACATCACGGACATCGATATTTAGAGTCTAGAGTTTGAAACAAGTGCAACGCAATTTAGTTCCAGCTACCTAGGACAAGGGCAACACTATATCTCTCATATATCTTTGTATAAGAAAAACAATGTTTCACAACCAATTTGAATTGTATAACTAAATTGATAATACATTTAATAATAATAATATAATTTGCTTTATCAAAAATGTATTCAAAGAAAACTCTACTGAAGATTTGGATATTTCTCTAACATGTGTACTTTCAGTTAGTCTCCAAATAAATAAGAAAATCTACCTAAAAAAATACAAAATCTCCAATGCTTAAATTATTAAAAGCACTGATAATATTTATGTCAAATAAGTGTATAAAATAAAATAAGAAACATTTATAGAACTTTTAGAACAATAAATCCTAAACCATAAACTCTTTTTAGATCAATAAATCCTAAACCATAAATCCTAAATTCTTATAGCCAAGTAACTCTTCAACAATTAGATCTCATTGAATTGATTATCATTGATGATAATTAAAGTCCAATTATAGAATACTGATAATCACTTATATATATATTTTTTAAGTGAATTTGAGCTAAGAAAAAACTCAATTAAACATGTAGCTTTCGTAGCTCAGTTGGTTAGAGCACCCGTTTAGTAAGCGGGAGGTCTTGAGTTCGACTCTCAACGAAAGCAATTTGACATTTTATAAAAACTACAGCTTTGAATTTTGAAAACCATGAACATTGATTGATACTAACATTTGCACCCAATGTGAAACTTGGTTACTAGTGTGAATTCTTCTTCCCTTTCTTAGCCCTCATCAAATCTGATAAATTGAAAGATTTTTTGACAAGGCTGGACAAAGTTAACTTCAGATCAGAGGTCAACAATGGAAGTATCTGAGATAATGTGTTCACATCTACCTTGGCTCTGTGGGCTGATCCATCCACTTCAACTCTGTAAAACTCACCAAGGGCACCCAGTGACGCTGAAGAAAGGTTTGTCCCTATATGCAAACATATGTAAAGTCAATATCTTTTCATAGCTAAGCCTCAACTGTTTCTGTGTTATGAGAAATAGAGAGAAAGATACCACCAGACTTCATCAGTTCACGTGCCAGGGGAAGGGTATCCAGAAACACCCAATTATCAGGAATCTCCATGGAACATCGAATGAACTCCTGGATGAGGAAAGGTGCATCAAAAGTGCGAGCATTGTGTGCAACCCATAACACATATCCACCATTTTTCTCTCGCCTTTTTATGTACTGCAACAAGATGGGTACCAGTTCTTCCATCCTAAGACAAGTTTAGGAGAGAACAAAACTAATGCAGTCAATTGGTCACAAAAAAAAATGTATACCATCATCATAATGTTGGAACATGCGACAAATACTGAGAGATTATGGAAGCATAAGAAAATTCAACCACCATATTAGAACTGTTGAACTTGCTTAAAAATAATAGTCCTTCTCAGTTAGTTTATAGATAATGAGTCTTTTCTAATTTCAACATAGTATATACATAGTCATAATTTCTACTTATTCGTGTTATTTAGACATAAAACTCCTCGACAAGGAAAAGTAATTTACACTTATTTTGCAGGTCAAATGATCTGATAACCATCCAAACATACTCCCAAGGAAGGCACTTTCCTATAAGATAAGTATGAGAATATGTTGCCAAAATAGTCTACATGCATAATTTCTAAATTCTAAGCTGCTCTAATTTGTTTTCCTTGGTCACTTTAACAAATTTGTTCACTAAAAACAGAGAAAAAGACTTTACTTTTTGAGAGGTAAGCATAAACCAAGGAACACAATACATTAGGTGCAAAAGCCATATATAGTATATTTATTACCTTGGCACATCAGTTCGGTTCACCATATGGGTAGCAATTCCATGAATATGTGAATTAGGCACATGGCATTGAGGATTTACAAGAGTTTGGAAAGTGCTGTCCTCACCACCTTGGAGATCTCGAAGTGCAATCTCAATGATCCGGTCCTTTACTCTGCTATACCCAGTAGTCTCAAGATCAAAAACAATAACAGTGAGTAGGTCAGATAAGTTTTTATACTGAGCAATTTCTTGTACTTCAGGCCACTGAATTTTCTGGAACTGATCTAGCTGTGTCATATTTACATTCACTGTAGCATTTGGTAAAATCTCCTCTCTAGAAATTTCATGCTTGGTACGTTTTGATTCGGTGTTCCAAGTGGTTTGTTTACTTCCTTCTGCTCTTGTAGCTACAAGTCTTTTAGTCCACTTAGTAGCAAATCCTCTCTCAAGCCCATAAATTCTAGAACCAAGTAGTCTGATTCTAGAGTTGTTTCCATAAATCTTGATAAAACTACATAATGCTTCATCTTCCCTATAATTGGCTAAGCCGTGCATGCTGCATCTGGATAAATGCAATAGGGAAAAAATAGAAGACCCTGTCCTCATCTGAATTCAATAAATGCTAAGTTATCAAGCACTACTTATACAGTGAGCAGGTAGTTACAACCTGAACTGAATAAATAAATTAGTCAAACAACAAAAGAAAATATACATTCTATTATGGGAAGTCAACTCAAAAAAATTATATGGCATGATAAATGATGAACTATTATCTGTTAAATCTACCATGATAGATAACTAGACAGAAATACTTAATAGTAATAGATGCATGAAGAATGAATAAAGTGCTCAAATAAAAAAGAAAAGTGGGGTTGGATAGTCATCTGATACACTTACTTACATGCTAACAATGACAACAGACTATTGACCACATGAAACCTTTATACCAAGTAAAAAAATCCCTAACTTTTCCTCCAAGCAGCACACAACATTGCCAAAACCCATTGTCTAAGAACCCCACAGCGAACTCAATGTTGAAACAAAATCGAGCTAACAACAAAATCTTGCTAAGAAGTAGAGACAAGTTCTCAGTCAGAGTACTCCAACATAATGGAATTGGATGGGACATCATCCCAATATGTTCATTTTCTTGTATCCTATTTAAACAATCTAAAAAATGAAATTTAACATTGTTTTATTATATTTCATCTCTGCATCAGTACAAAATATATACATAATAGGGAAACTAGTAGGCAAACAACAAGCTATGTGTAGCAATATAACAATAATGGTGCATTTTGTCAAATAAATTGCAGTAGCAAAGAGGAGAAAAAATAAAATCGGTGGATACTTTACAACATTACAATACAGCATAAAATGATAGGCCCATGACATAATGACAAGAAAATAAAGGTCAAGTATTTAAAAAGAAAAAATACATTTTTTTTTCTTCAATATATGAAAAAAAATCGAAACTTGAACTTAAAATGGGTGAACAGAAAAAGAAAAAACATACAGAAAGGTGAGATGATTGATTCAATGACCATTTTATGGTGTAAAACTGAAGAAAGAGATGAAGGGTGCATTAGGGTGGCGTAGAAGAGTGAAACTTGAAGACTCACCAGTTCAAAAATTCTCCGGCAGTGCAAGTGCAAGGAAGAGGAGGTTTGAATTGAAATGTAGCTAGACACTAAAGAAAAAGCATTTGTAAGAATTGCAGAGGTTAATAAAGTGAATATTTAGAAACGGAATAAAAGCAACTCAACAACGTTCCGTTTTCACTTTTTCCATGTTTGATTCACCTGTTGTCTTATTTCTAGAAACACCATATTTCTACTTGTTTTTTTAAATTAATTAGGCATCTTTATTTTATAACTTAATTTCTAAATTTTATTTTAGTTAAAAATTATTCACACCCAGCATACTTACTAATTCTTCTTTTACGATTTATAATTTTTCCTAATTCTGATGGTGGTCACATATTGGTACATATTTTGCGTGGGGGAAGAAGTTTGAACTAAATACTTTTTTTTTTTCGTTTACCTGAATTACCTGAATCGTTGTACTCTCTTTTAAGTTGTGATTTTATTGAAGTCATAAAGTATAGGACCATATTCGATGAAAAATCAAAACTTCGTTCATAACAGACCAATCAAACGGGGCAAGTTCTTCCTTGATCATATCAACTTCAATGTGTAACCTATGATCTTTTAAATTTTTCAAAATCAACCTCTATTCTAGATTTGAAAATCTAAAAATAAATTCTGAAAAAGAATTTTTTAAAATAAAAAATGTTTCCGAAAATTCAAATCTGAAAATATATTTTAAAAAAGGGTTTCAAAATTATTGTTTTTATTCACACTCTTCTTTTATTTAAGATCATTTTCGTTATTTTGTAGGATATTTTTGTTATTAAGAGCATTTTCGTCATTTTAGTGATAGATTAGGTGTTGTTGAAATTGATATGGTGCATGGAGAATTTGCAATCAAACTTGGCCCGCAAATAACCTTTATAGAAGTCCAAACAAGTTGCAAAGCATTACAAATTTAAGTACTTTTAAATTTGTTAATGTTTAATTTATTCACATAAATTTTATATAAAAGGATTAATTATTTGTTTATACTTTTATTACTCAAATTTAACGCAAACGATAAAAAATAACATATTTTATAATTCAATTATTGCATTAATAATAACATAAACACCAACAGCTATATATTTTAATCTCTCCCTATACAACTGAGGATAAGTCGGTATTCTGTCTCATTGTGTGGATTATTATTTGCATTCATATTCTCACCTATTAAATAACTAATATCCCTCCTATCATAAAGAATCTATTACCTCTTGACATTCCAAACAAAAATACAAGTTATATAAACTAAAAAACTTCTAAAAAATACTTGGAAGAAAATAATGAAATTTCCATTTTTAACTTGCGTTTTAAAAAAGTTAAAAGAGAGAACTTATGAAAAATTAAGGTAAATAAATTAGTATTAACATAAAATTATTCTAACTCTTGATTTCCGCCCTATAAATTAATATTTATCTATTTTTTCTTTTAGTTTTCATGCCTTAAAAAAATCACATTTTACCTGCCCTCGTCTTCATTCTATTTGTAAGAAACATGATTCCTTCCGTACTACGTACCAAATTCAATTTTCTCATCTAAATATAAAATAAACAAAGTTTGCTAAGACAATAAAAAAATTAAAGGAATTTATTTTAAAAATAATAATGGCTACACATTATTAATATATAAACCTAGGCATCAAGCAATAAAACAACACTATATGAAACAATACGAAGCTACTTTACACTGCCAAATATCTCTAACAAAAATGAATCATGTGTAAAATATAAATGATTCATTTAATACTAGAGAAAATGAACTTAGAACTTCTTTGAAGGTTATTTTCTCATTTTACATCCTCTGCATCTAGATTCTTACTAAAGTAGAAGCCGTTTAGACTATAAAAAGACCCTTTGCCCTAGCTGAACTAATAGCATAGGACATTCTGTCTTTCCACTTTTGAACACGTGGAGTGAATGCACATAACTAGCCTGAAACGGATTAGAAGTATAGACTAATAGTCCCGAGTATAAATATAATGTTGAGATTACACAATAATTGCAGCATATTTTCTTTTGGAAACAAAGTCCAAAGCTGAAGTACTAAATAATTAACCAGGACCTACATAACCTGATAATAATGGAACTACGATGGGGTAAACTTCAGCCAATAAAGCTTACAAAGGAAGGGGATAAAAGAAAGACTCCAACGTTCCTTGTAACTATTTAGCATTTGGCATTTGCCAAAAAACCAATCGTAACTTCAACTGCAATCTATGACATATATATCAAGATAAAAAAAAATACGAGACTGAGCATTCATTGATTCTATGGAATGATCACTTGGCAGAAAGAAGACTCTACGGTGGCAAAAAAATATAGCCACAAAGCATTTTACACAATGAGATATGAAACACCAGGCACTGCAAAAACCTAATCCGGTCCAGCAACCATGTATTTACTTGCTGAACCTTGTAAGACCCAATGACAATGACAATGACAAGACTTTGTTGACTTGTCCCCCAACTGCTGTCCCGTCATAATGGAGGACATTACACTGATAGACCAACCAAAACTCCTGCAATTGAAGAAATTCTAAATAATCATTGCACAATTGAAGGAAGCACAAAACACATGTAAACTGCAAACATAATTGATTAATTTCATCAAATAATATACAGATAGGATAAGCAAGAGCAAAGCCAAATATAAAATGATACCCCCAGTAGAGCATGAGCATCTTCTAATTAAAGTTAAATCCACCGGAAGGCACAGCAGGAGCGTCATTGTTACCAAAGTTGAACCCTGACTGAGAAGCATCCCCAGGAGGCATAGTCTCGTCATCCTCCTCCAACCAATATGTCTCAAGAATCTTCACCGCCTTTTCATAAATCTCTGTATTGTCATGACTCTGGAGGTTCTCAATTTTCTCCAGCCCCTCAGCGTCATCAATGATTTGGGCATATAGATTCACATCACCAGTGTTGCCAATACTTTTATCAGCTTCTCCCACCTTCAAGATGTTTTCAAGGCCTTCCAGGCAAACTGTCACGATCCTGGGGTCGGGACAGATGAGAAGATCACACAAGGGTTTAATACACCCTTGACTTACTAGGAACCTGTAAACCAGGGAAAAAATAATTCATATCTTGCAAGAAATAAAACCATGATATCATATTAACCTCCAGAAGAATATTGAAAAATGGTGCTTCTCCATACTTGATTTGTTCATGGGAACCACCGGATGTAGCATTTGAGATAGCCCAAGCAGCCTCTTTCTTGATATCAAACTCGGCATTTTGAAGTAAGTTGACCAGAGGAGTAATTAAATTAGCCTCAATCACAGACTGTTTATTATCAGGAACCGAACAACATATTATTCCAACAAGAACTTAAATGAATAACACGTTTAATTATCATAAAATGAAGTAACTATACCTGAATCTGCTGTTTATTCCCAGCTGTAATATTTGATATAGTCCAACAAGCTTCCTTCTTAATGCTTTTTTTGTAATTATTGGTCAACAGATTCAGAAGGCAAGCAAGAGCCTGATGATTGATGATAACCTATTGAGCAAAAAACATTAGGTTAAAGCAAACATGAACTAGAAAAAAAAAATCATCAAATAAAGCATGTTTTTTATACCAAAACATCATTTTCAAAATGGAGATTGCTTAGGTGATCTTGGCAGTAACCTATTGAGTTACACCTTAAGAAACAAACTACAGATTGGAATCATCTGAATATGACACTCCGGTGAAAATCCTCATCTATACAAAAATAATCCAGCCGAGAGAAGGATTGGCATGTCTCAAGCAAATAGCATTTCACTTTGATGTACGTTAATCTGAGGTGAAAGGGAGATCACAAACCAACAAAGATCTAGTAATCTTAAAAAGGAACATTAATAGATAATAGATAAACTTACTAGCTGACAAACACACTAGATGATAAATCACAATATAAAAAGTCACACTATGGGGCACTTTGTATCAATGAACAAGACACCAATAATAAAAAAGTAAAATGGACGTTGCACTACAGGATCGTTCATGCACAAAACGAGGAAAATTCAAAATGCTAATTGCAAGTAATGCTATCACTGTTTTCCTTATTATGTGATAGTGTAATGTAGAAAGACAAAGTAACATACTGTGCACAACAACTACAAGAGATAATCCTGAAGATAATACCTGAGTTTGCATATCATCTCCAGTGACAATATTTCCAACAGTTCGAAGAGCAGGAATTAGTACTGAAGGGGATGGATGCCTGAAGAAACATAGGACAGTATTAAAATGACATTTGAGAGTACATATCTTTGCATAGTCATCTTTGAGAAGGGAGTACTCACATCAGAAGCTCAACAAGTCGGGGACAAACACCAGCTTCAATTACAGCTTGGATTTTATCATTTGTACCATCAGAAAGATATGACAGTGCCCAACATGCATCAGTCAAGACTTCTTCATCATTTGAATGGATAAGACGTGCAAGAGCAGGCAGTGCAGGTTTAACCTTAAGGGGAAAAGAAAGTAAAATATATGATTGGTGAAAATAGAAGTAGCAAATAATCAAGCAGTAAAAGCATGACATAAACAAGAAAACTACTCAACTATCGAGCCAATGGGTAACCCTAAATTTTATACTAATTCAATATTTTTGGCTTTGCTTGCATGATTGTAAGTACTACAATTAATAGTAAAATTTGATCATAATGGCCTACTCAAGATGTACGCAAGTGAAAATATATTCAATTCAATTGGAGAGACTGAAGCGTGGCTCCTAATAAAGAAAAATATCTCACGACCTATAAAATAATGCCAAATATACTAAAGTTTTTTTAAAAAAAAACACTAAAGAAAATAAGAAAGGGCAGTATAAGATAATGCACACTACTTTGTAGCCAGAGCAACCTAAACTTTCCAAATTTCCCTCTCCCTCTCCTCCTCACGACCCACCCTCTTATAAACATTTAACTTTTACCCTGCCAATTCACACCCTGTGATCTATTCTATTATGCTCAGGGTTCACACATCAATTTGAGCCCTCCCTCACAGGCCTTCTATTCCTTATTTCTCCTACCATAGACATTAGTTTCAGAGCCTAAAAGCATATTTGCAACTTCATAATAGGAGAGGAAAGATTTTGCTTAAATAAAATGAAGAAAAAACTGAAGAATGTTCATCAGATCAAAGGACCAACTATAATAAGGTATCAATATAATGGAGAATCACATAAAATTCTAATCTATAAGGTAGATACTAGATACAGAGACTTGATTAACAAGAACATTCAAAAGAATAAATTGAGTTGTATATGACTGCTTTCCATGTAATCACATGGGACATGTAAATTACGAGGTTGATAACTACATAAATAATATTTTACCAAGAGTGAAAAAATTGTGTTTCAACATATTAACAGATAATACAATATCTATACAAAAAGTAAGGGCTAAAAATATAATATTTTTCACCAACACTTAATTATTTCCAGAGATTAAGAAATACATATTTTTATACCTGATCAAAAGGAGGCTGTGGCTTGCCCCTGCAGAAGTTTGAAAGTGTCCAAGTAGCATTTCTAAGCATAGAAAGCTTGGCCTGTTCGTTCAATTGTGCTAACAAAGGAATCAATGCCCCATGACCGAGAACAAGGTCCCGACATCTAGGAGAATCCCCAGCAACATTTCCTAATGCCCACACCGCCTATGAATACCCAAAACACCAAGAGTGAAATTTTTAAGCTTTTACAAAATGATAGCATGATACAAGGCAAGTATGCAACTATAAAGTATTATTGCCTGTCTTCTGTTGTCAGCTAAGCATTAATAGTTAATAAATAAAATACCCAGCACAAGTATAAATCCCATCCCTTTCTATTGCATGTGCAAGCACGTACATGAGAACATCACACCCACAAACTAAGTTTTTGGCTTTCACAGGCAAATGAAGGTATGTTAAGATATGAATAATACATACCTGTTCACGGACATCATCACTGGGAGAAGCAAGTAGCTTCACGAAAATTGGGACAGCCCCATGGTCAATCACCACCTTGGTGTTTTCAGAGGTTCCAGAAGCTATATTTGTCAAAGCCCAAGCAGCCTCAAACTGCAGCACGCAACAGACAAAACATCAACATAAGTAATATTCAAATTACTAATTCAAAAACAAATAAAAAAAGCAGACAAGCAAAAACCTGCAACTGCGGAAAGTCTTCCCTCATCAGAAATTCGACAAACCGAGAAACTACACCGGTCTGAATAACCTCCTCAATCGGAGGACTTCGTTCTGGTAAAAAAAAAACAAATTAACTAAACCTTCAGTAAATTCACCAAACAAATTAAAGACAGAGACCAATCCGAACCAATCGAAAGCAGCTTCCTAAACTGAGTCGTTGCCTCGAGTTGCAGGTTATTGTCCTCAGTCCAAACACCAGCAACCATTGATGGAAGGTGTTCCAACTGCATCAACATACAACATACAACCGCACAACTTCAATTCAAAAACTAAATAAAGCAAACGCAACTATAACTAATTATGAAATCAATGGAGCAATCAGAGTGAGACGAATACACTAACAAAAGATAAAAACGAAAGCTATTCGTTAATTGACCTTCTTCTCTACCAAAGTAGAGTGAACGGAAGCAGGAATCTGTTGAGGCTGGAGCCCTTCGCGCCTCTTCTTCTGCAAACTCTCCTCTCTGCGGTTCTTCCGGATCTCCACCATGGTGTCTTCTCGCCGTCTCCGACCTTCCTCGGCGTCCACCGCCACCTTGTACCGGTTCCGGCGGACATCGGTCCTGGAGTTCCCGCTTGGGCGATACGACATCGTTTCAGATATAATCGACGGAAACTGTACGAACTAAGAAACAGCGCACCGTTCCTGGGAGTGTTGAATTGGGGAACCTAACGGTAGGGTTTGGGATAACTGGATATGGGAAAGTAAAGAGAGAATTTTGGGTTTTCTATGCGAGTTTGAATAGGGGAAGTGGAAAGTGAAAGGTTTATATACGAGGGAGGAAGTGGAAGCAGAAGTTGGGATGAAAGTGGACCTGGATCCGCTCACATTTTCGAAAATGCCACTGGTTTGAATTGGATGCAAATGAGGGAAAAAGTTACTTCCATTGTAGATTGTACTCTGTAAAGTACAATACTTCAAGTTGAAATACTATTTGATTATTTTTTAGCAGAAAAAACACACTTGGCTCAAACAATACAAACTTCGGGTCATTTAAGCTTTTATTATTGGTATAATTTATATTTTTTCTTATAGATCAATATTCAATTTATGACAAAAAAAAATCAATTTTCTATGTTTTTTTAGAATGTGTTTAAATTGGTATTTTATGTTAAACCTTATAGGAGCTTGTTTATGCATCAGAGAAAAATGAGATTGAATATTTTGTGAGGTGTCAAGTGACATGGATACAGATACTAGTTTAATGAAAAATCAATTAGGGGTTAGAGATTTTTGAATTGAGGTTTGGATTTTTTAATTGCAAGTAGTGAGTTTGTGTAGTACTATCATATAAAGTACCATTAAAGTTATAGTTCAATCCCGTATAATCAACCGAGTTGACCCGGTCTCATGTCAAATTCAGTCAAAGTCATATGAAATTGGTCTAAATGAACTCAAATACTTAATTCTTTTATTTTAATTAATGTATATATAAACATTTGTTGGACAGTGATAATATTTATGAGGTGTCACAACCATTTTAATTTTCCTTTTCAGTGTTGTCATTTAAGCAAGTCTTAATTTAGTCTCCACTTAACAAGTATTTTTTTAATATACATTTTTAGTTTGGATTTTAACACAAGTACTTCATTATTGGAATTATTTTAGAATAATGTTAAATAGAATTAAAAAATAATTATTAACTAAAATATAAATAATGTTGAATACAATTTTTTTAAATAAAATGGAACAACAATAATGTAAA
>Ga0123341_1001209_pt1 | contig 18746 bp, 7 predicted proteins | sample Turbeapinknodule_FD_89959 | JGI IMG/M metagenome (GOLD analysis project Ga0123341, IMG submission 89959) | Root nodule microbial communities of legume samples collected from Mexico - Turtle bean Mexico pink nodule | ecosystem: Host-associated > Plants > Roots > Nodule | place: Mexico: Nepantla...
ATATTTTACACCTTGATGATATTTATTAAAATATTTTACACCTTGATGATATTTATTAAAATATTTTACACCTTGATGATATTTATTAAAATATTTTACACCTTGATGATATTTATTAGACTTTCGGCTAAATCAATTATTTTCCAACAAGTTTTGTGAAAAAATTTATAAGATTGTTGAACTCACTTTTAGAATTAAGGTTATTTCCCATCTTTTTGCGATATATAATCATGTATAAATGCAAACCAATGACCTTAATACTAATGTGTTGTGTATAAGAACAAAAAAGTGAACATCAATATGCAAACACAAAAACTAAAGAATCAACTAGCTTATCATTTTTATTTTTTCATTGTGGTAAGTGACGTATCTGAAAAAACTAGTATTTTTGACAAATAATAATAATTGAAAAATTAAAAAATCGTGATTTTTGTTCCACGTATACATTGTTGGAAAATGAAATATAAACAAAGTGATGAAAAAGTATTAATCAGAAAGTCATTTTCATTGTTTTGCATTGAAATCCGACACTGAGCTGCATGGGGTGAGTAATAGATTACGACAAAAACTCACTACTTTCCTTAATGACACCAAAAAAGACACATTCATTTTACTTTCAGCCACGAAAATGATATATAAATGTACCATGTATCAAATAATGAATTAATCACCAACTTTAACCCCACGTTAGTGTGCATGTTGGCTTAACTTGGCTTAACCGTTGTTGTTTGTTAGTTTGAAAGATCGTAATGGGAAATCAGTGACGATAGATATATAATATAACTCCCAACTATCATTCTTCTATGCTTTCAGAATGTCAGCTAACAAACGCCAAAATATTTGTTTTCACGTGACCAAGGTTTTAAATCATTCTTCACAACATAGCACCTACAATATATATCAACATCTTAGATTATGTTTGATGATGTATAGTTTCAATAGTTTCTAATTAATCTTTTAAAATTACACTGAAAAACTTTATGTAATCCTAATGTTTGGTGCACAATCACTTTTATAATTGAAACAGTTGTTTTCTATAATATCAGTATCGTCAATATAGTTTCACATCACAGAGTCAAGGTCAATAACAGTTTATATATATACTCATTCTTCTTCCAACTCACTTTTTAAGGACAAAATCATGACGAAACATAGTTCAAAGGGAACAATAACTCAGATGCGACCCTAGCGATACTATCTCTTAGACTTGAGATCAGAATAATTAGTTTCTAGCTTTATAATGATTATTATAATATTATCCTCAAAATATTTATTAAGCTTCTTTTTTAATTATATAAGATTTTTTTTCACCTATAGACATACATTTTTATTTCTTTTAGAAAAAATTCTATTTTTTTCTTTTGTATCGAATAAGATATTGACAGATACAACATCCTCTTTTTGATGTAATGTATGTATGTGTATGCAAAAACTTTGTTAAATCAATTTTTTCATATTGTTTTGACATTCTAAATTTTTCTTTTAGTATGATTTAAGACTCTTCAAAGACTATTATAAAATTTAATAAAAATAATATTTTTAAATTTTAAAAAGTATAATCTAATAATTGTTAAAACATAATTGAATTAAAAAATAATATATTATATACACGACCCAGATAACCTTTACAGTGAAAGATAAAAAAAAAATTACATAATCATCTTAGAAATGTTGTCAAAGACATCTTGAAAAAATCGACAAATAAAACAATTAAACACGATGTTAATACTAAATTAACTTAATAAACATGTCGTACTTTCAGATCATTATGAGCTTAATTAATTATAATATTTATATTGATCCAAACTCGTATATGCTAAGGCTCAATACGAATATATAAGTAGATTTGTTTGGGATAGGTAAAAGTTACGCTTTAATAGCATTCAACACTCTCAACTATTAAAGAGGACTGACTTGAGCGTCAGAACACTTTTTGTAGACACACACACCCTCATTTCAAAAAAGAAGGAGATCTTCTAGATTCATACAAGAATAATTGGCGTTCATCGTGAGACTGAGAAGAATGTGACGAAGATCTTATGATAGCAACAAGGAAATGAAAAACGACAAATAGAAGTCGATTAACCCCCAAATGATCAAAGTAGGCCAAATGTCCTTGTCGGGTTGAACTAAAAGGGAGTTGACCGAGCTCAAAAAGCAAAATGCTAAAGACATAACCACTATAAGTCCATAATGCAAAAGACATTTCTAAGTCCGTGAGTTTGTTCAATTTTATCTCAAATTCCAAGCATATATCAAATTCTAACTTTTGTCAAATTCATATATAAAGACTAAGAAACTAAAAAATGTATATGTCTTCCTGTTATTAATCTTCTTAAAATTTTCCTTTATTTATTTTTCTTTATTCTTTCTTACCAAGCTTATTGTGTCTACTCTTCTTGTCTCCAATTCTCTATCTTCAATAAGCTCTTCCTCATCCATATTTATATCACAACGTCTAGTTTTGAAGTGTCTGATTATTGGTACATCAGATGGAGGTTGTTTGGTGAAGTGAATATTCTCAAAGCATCTACTAGTAGTTGTTATTAGATTATTATTATGTTTAAAGTTAAATTTTGTGTGTTGTCAACAAAATGTTCTCTTCATCTTGAACTCTTTACAAGTTTTTCATACTTGGATGTGGTGCCAACATTTGACACAATCACATAAACAAGAATATCACAAAAACATATAACAATTGCTATCAACCATAACACTTAAAAAAGTGTATAAAGCATCCTAAGTGGCTTCATACCACTATTAGAAAATGGAGATCAACATAATCACAATAGAAATATACCATTGTTCGTAATTCTTAATCATTGAGTCCACGAGCATAGCAGAATCTTTATCAGTTTACTGCAATAAACTTTTATCACTTCATGATTGGTAATTAAGATGATTGTATTAGTTGTCTTGCAAGATTTGACAACTGGGTTTTTTTACATTTAGAAAGTGGTTTTTACTTTATGCACCCCCATAACTATTACTTGCACCCCATAATTTTAAAATGATTATTCTATATATAGTTCATGTACATTTCAATGGTGAATTATGGAATATATATTCTACAAAAAATTTAAAATAAAATTTTTAAAACATATGAGATACTTTTTAGAACAAGAATTTTAGAGAAGCTTTCAAAAACATATAAGATGTTTTCCAAAACAAGTTTTTTTGAAATAAGGTTTCCAGAACATGAGTTGCTTTCCAGAATATGTTGTTTGAAACATATGGGATGTTTTCTATAACAAGATTTCCTAAACATGTGAGATGTTTTTGGAAACAAGCTTTTCATAACAAATTTTCCCTCAAACCTAACATTTTACTCTCTCTCTCTCTTTTCTTCTTCTTCCACTCAAACAGTGTAGTGGAGAATGGGGATGCAGTCGAAGATTCTGCAAAGAAGAAGAACAACAACAGCAATGGTGGCAATGGTTGTAACAACGACAGAGCATGCTATGAAGAAGGGTATTTTAGTCTTTTGATGTTACTAAAAAGTGAGGTAATAATCATGGGATGCAAAAAGCAAAAGCATGTACTCTGACTCACTGTTAATTTGAGTGTTCAGTTTATGTCTTTATAAACACTTATATAGGGTTGCTTCTTCCTGCACCTAATGTGTTCTTCTGGCATCCCCATAAATTTCAAAATTCCATAACTATCCTTTAGTAAAAAGTTAAAAACATGAGGCATTGGCAGTGATTTTGTGAATCGGATAATCGGGTGTATCTACGGATTATCTAATCCTTAAGCTTAAAAAATTAGCAATTTTATTTTAGATTGAGTAATTCGAAACTGACTTCTAAATCCAAATTAACATTTCAATCAATCTAGTATAGAATACATATGTGTTACGAATCACGAATCATGTAAGCCAAAATATTAATCTGGATTTGGGAGTAAGTTTTGGATTGTTCAATTCATAATAAAATTAATTTTTTTGTTAAATTTATAGATTACATAATCTAAAAAGATATCGAATCTAAAATAAACAAAAATATTGAAAGATTGCTTAGATTATGTAATCCGAAACGTGATGAGGAATGGTTTCTGGATTACCAATCTGAAAGGGTTTTTTTTGTTTACCTACATTTTGGGTCTATGAAAAGCAAGTATGGAATAGAGTCTGGGTGGAACAGTGCATGTGGCTTTTGGAAGAAGTATATAGCAATTAGGCTTGATAGCAGGAACAGAATTATTGAGTATAAGAATTCTACTCTTTACAAAGATGATGAAAAGTTAAAGACCTTGAATGAGATGAAAGATGCGGAATATATTTCATTTTTTTCTATTTCCCTAACAAATTTCTTCCTACGCCCTATATTTTTTAAAAAAACTATTTTATCCATTTTAGAAATGACTTCTGGAGATTGCTCTTTCAGAAGTTTTTACAAAACATATTTTCCAGAACACATTTTATTAATTCGGGATTTACCAATCCAAAAATCAAAAAATGTATTCTGGAAAGGATATTCCAGAATAATTTTGTCTTCCAGATTTTCTATTCCAGAAATACTTTGCTTGCATAACCCCTATTCCGAAAACACTTTTTGCATACAGAACTTCTATTCTGAAATCACATAAAACTGTGAAAAGATAATTTCGATATTTTAAAGAATGTAAAGGTACAGGAAGAAACTCCCTTTTTTTATATCAGCATGCGGAATATGTTCCTAATACAAGAGCAAAAGCAAAACCTTTGAAAATCTAACAAGAACCACCACAGAGGGTGTCACGGTTGATGGTGGGTCGGGTGAGAGAATAGAGCTGAGAGAGAAAGGTGAAAAATGTTTAGGGTTTTTTATTTTAAATTTTTTACTGAAAGACAAAACAGTAGTTTCAATTTACTATGAGGGTGCCTGAAGAACACATACACATGAGGGTGCAGGAAGAAGCAGCCCTTATATAGAGAATCTAAGCACACAAAAACCTAATTATCTGGGGCCTCTTACTTTCAAATACCCGACCCAATGAGAAAACAAGTTTTTCTCTTATTATTCTATTTTGCTTATAAATGTGTCTCAATCATAAGAAATAAATTTTCCCTAACAAATATTGTTTTTGTATATTTTCTGTTGAATACCACTTCATATTGTTGCTCTGAATCCCCAACATAACACCTTTCAGCGATCTTGATTGAAATATACAATATTTGATCCAGAGAATTAAAGTTTCAAAATGGAACACTTTATGCTTTCACTTTCACCAACAAGATATAGGAAAAGTTAAGCTTTCATAACATCTCCTTTTTGCAGCAAAACACTATCTATTCATAATCAAGGTGAAATGAAACATTTATCCAAATATGCAAATAATAATGTCTCACAAACCCACATCTCTTTCCACTCGATGCCGTAAAAAGAAACCTTAGTGATCTCCGCTATCAGAGATTTGGAAAGTGAACTTAATTTCCCCAGAAAAATTGATAAGATTTTTCAACACAACCATGATAAACCTTCATTGTGCAGATTTTCTGAAGAAATAGTTGCTGTGAAGTTCAAATTAAATTAGCTTAGTAGTCAAAGGGAAACTTCAAATTACCATCTTAGCACGCAGTTACTGATATGAATGTGTAACATGTGCTAGTTAGGCTCCAAAAGTGTAGAAATTACATCTAACAGTTCCATCAGACAAACTTTCTAAAGATAAATAAAGTTGACCCTCATCAGTGCCAAACCAATTCTTCTCGAAATGATTCCATTCTCATCATGAATCAAACTGCATAGGACAAATACAGTGGCAAAAATCTCCTAACCTTAACATCAACTGAGAACAATCTTCACTTCGCATAGGCTAGGTTTACTTGTCACGTCACAATGGCATTAAGTCACAATAATGCAACTCATAGCATGATACATATGTCAAACACATAGTTCAAGAAATTCTCACATCATTGATTTGTATCTAAGAGAGATCATATATGCATTAAGCCCTACAACTTACAACACGTTTATTGGAAGGAAAGAACCATACATCAACAATTTCATCGTGAAGAAAAAATAAGCCAGAACAACACAACTTCAATCATGAAAGTCAAGCCAATAAATATGCTGCAACTTCACACATAAACAATAATTCTGAAGAAGATAATGATGTACAACGAAAAGGAGAAAAGGGCGAATACATGCTGCCAGAAGAGAAGGGCTGAGGCTTCACTAACTGCATAACCCCTTAGGCTCGCAATTGCTCCCAGTAAAATAGCACTCGGTGTGGTGTACTGCAACAAAAGCACAAATCTGAACATGGCATCACCTTCAACTAGGAAATTCAGCTTATCTGACAAAGCCACAATCCCAATTCCCACCAAAGGAAGCACCAAAAGTCTTGCCACAGTAATACCAATAGTAGTTTTAAGCCCAAGTTTAGACTCATTTGGTCCTTCAGCAAGCATACCCCCCAATATAAGCATCACAGAAGGCACCATTGCCCCAGCTAAAATCTCGAAACTGTCTGTAATGAAAGATAACGGAGCATCATATCCAAAGAACACAGCTTTCAGCTGGGGCACTGTGCCAACAATAATAGCCAATAGAGAGGCAAGTACTGGGGGTTGAAGTATATGCTGAATGGGAGTTTGTTCAGCAACAATTCTGATCCTCCTTACAACTCTAGGTTCAGCTAAACATCTAATGGATTTTGGACTATTCCCACCACTTTCTTCTGTCACTTCAAGCTCAGGAACATTGGACGAGGATATACCTGAGATGCTTTTAAATACCCTAGCAATAAACGGTGTCTTAGAATGCTCAGTCTCTTTATCCTCAATGCCAGGCCACTCAGCTTCTACAAGGAGTGGTCTACTGATATCATTCAATGCTCGCACTTCCTCGATTTCAGCCCCTTCCTCAACAATCTCGTAATACTCCATAGGAGGTTCCATCATGTGATAAACAAGAGTGTATACGAGGCAAACAGAAACCCATTGAGATAAAGAAACATATGCCACCCCTCTAGTGTTGCAATGCTTCCCAAATGGATTATCTTTAGTATGGCAAACAGATCCAACCACAGCAAGGAGAAGGTTTCCAGTGTTACCAAATCCCGTCATTATAATAGTAAATCGGTTTAACTCTGGAGGTGGCTGACATATGATCACCACTAAGAACCCGAGTAAGCATCCAATCCCTGTACTCACTAGCACATTAACAGGGATAAACCACCAATCCACAAAATTTTCAAGAGTAATGCTTTGACCTAGATCAGTAAATATAAGGCATGGCAAGAACAGCGCAAACACAAGTTTACTAAGAAGTTTAAACGTAGCTCTAGGAATGAATTGCATTCTTGGGTTTGCAAGAACTAGCCCTATGACTGTTAGGCATAGCAGCTTCAACAATGGTACTATAGCAGCTGCCAGATCCGCACCAGCAGACGTCGCAGTACTTTCAGCAAACATGTTTTAGCTCAAACAAAAAAATCCCTCCTGCAACACATTCATTCACCATTAATTAGTTTCTTATTCTTGTAAAAAAATTGAACATACTATTCAATACACCCAATTCCAAAACCAAACTATTCAATCATTATCCAGACAAAACAGATTCATTTCATTTCAAGCTCATCACCCAAGAGACCAAATTAAGTAAACAATAACAATATAGAAGAAAGTATGAATTAAACAACAGAAACTGAAATAAACGATATTTGGGATCGCAGGGATACATATGAGAAAGTGACAAGACTAGAGCAGAATCTAAACAAGACTTACAGACAAATTTTGAAGACCCAATTTTCACGATCATCTCACTACAGCAAAAGATTCAAAATTTCTGAATCCTCAGCACAAAAGAGAAAAACAACTAACGAATCTCTGCAAGATGATAAGATACTGCGCATGGCGTTTTCAACTCTTACTCGTGTCAGACAGTGAACCCTTTCAGTTTATTAATCATTCAACCATAGATCGTGATATGTAATTATTTAAAATTGTATTTTGAATTATTTAACTAGTTTAATAACATAAATTAAAAAACTTTAGAGTAATATATCAAAATTGAATCCATGCATATAAAATTTCCCCCCTTCTTTGCATAATCCAAATAATACCGTATAGTAATGAGTTTAATGGTTTATTTGGTACTTTTAATACATCAAGTATACTTCAATAAATCAATAAGATATAATATCTTTAAACATTCTCAAAAATAGTAAATAAATCATTAAAATATATCTTATTAGGATTTTTAATCAAATGTATAATTTTAAACATAATTTAAATATATCTCATTTACTTTAAATATATTTTTAATATAGTTTTAGAATAATTATTGTAATCTTCACAAATTCTAGTTCACTAATATATACCTGAATATCTGGCCTAATACAAGAAGACATAAAATCTAACTATTCAATTTTTTAGACATAAATTTAGCACATTATTATCTTCCCTAAAAATATGATAAAATTTGAAGTTTAAAATGTTACACGGTGATACACTTTCATCTTTCCTAAAGCACCAAGGAACAATAAAAAAGTATTGAAAGCTTCTAACCATCATGTAACTTTCAAGCCAAATAAAAGAACATTTGACCACTGCTAACTCAAATACTAACATGACTTTGGTAAGCACAGCCTTAACAACCAATCTCATTACCAATAAAAACTCCTCTCTGATAAATCCAACAAATACTCGTTAGGATAAGATCAAAATGATTCTGATACCATGTTTAGAAATGGACTTTAAGCCTAACTTAACTCCATAAAACCGGCTCATGAGGTTGAGATTTACACCCACTTATATACAATAAAATGTCCTCACTAGTCGAGGTGGAATCTCCAACAATAATAAGAATAATAATAGAAATAATAATATAACAATTAATAAGGGAGTTTGAATTTTATAACTATTTTTCATGTAAAAATCTTATCACTTTTTTAACCCTTTGTATTTAATTTCCATTATCAAAACATAATGAGTTGTCGTGATAAAGATTAAAAGCACTTTTATTATAAAATTATAAGAATTAATAAAATTAAAATATTGTATTTACTTATTCAAATTTCTTAAAAAAATTGTTTTTTAAATTTAACTCAATCTTATAAAATCGACTTGTAAGGTGTGGTTTACATACACTTATATACTATGAACTTATTTTATCTCTAATTTATGTAGGATCTCTAACACACTTCTCACGTTGAGACCATCAAACTCTTGGGTGGAGCTATACTTGATAGCAAGTGACATGATAGGACAAACAAACTTTCGCTAAGATAGGCTCTAAATAATTTTGGTATCATCTTAAAAAGTAAACTTTAAGTTTAACTCAACCTTACAAGACTGACTTGTAATATGAGTTTTACACCCACTTATACATTATGATACGTCATTTCCAACAATATTATATTATAATTTTACTTTTTATTTTGATGAAAATTTACCATAGTTCATATAGTTATAACATTATAAAAGTTAATAAAAAGTCATTTTAATAATTACTTTTATGCATATAATTTATATATAAATTTTGATAATATTTTTTTATTTTAATAATTATTATCTATAAAAAATAATAAAAGAGATTAGTCCAATTTGTATATATATTGTTTTTTGTACATACACAATCTTCAGTAGTCATCCCATAATTGATGTTGCAAAATAACAATAATTTATAATTAAGCACCAAAAACTCAATCTATCAAAAGCTTTTGGTTACCATTGACGATCTTATAGCTTATTTATTATTAGCTATTAAGGCTATTGATACAAACACACTAGAGGTTGCGTAGGATGATACTTTTTTTTGGAAGAAACACTAACACCGTCTTGTACATATACATGTCAAATATGTTAGAATTTGCAACTCGAAATCAGGAGCTCAATATAACCATCATTCAATTTTTTATGAAGTAAGTATCTTTCATCTATATTTCAATTTACTTTATGTTAAATTATTATTGATTATGCTTTAACTAATAACTTTTAGGTATTTGTCTGGAGTTTCTATTAATGATGGGATTCAAGATGTCTATGAATTCTTGGATCCCTATTTCATTAATCTAAATGGAAAGAAGAAAGCTAAAACTCAATCATACATCACCAACACTCTAATTGAAGGGGGAAAACAAATTTATCTTTGTCTTTATATTAATGAGTAAGTTCAATTATAAGTCGTGGATATAGCATACTCAGAGGTCGATCCAGTGCAAATTATCAAAAGCTGACATGGTTGAACCTAAAGGTTTGTAATTTTTGTCTTCCTCTTTTCATTGTTTATCAAAATATCAATATTAACTTTTAATTTATATTGAATTGTAGTGTAATAAACAATCGAGAGACTATGAGTGTGGCTACTTCGTTATGCAATGAATGGTTACCATTGTAAGAGTAGGCATTCGAAAAGATTGGGAACAAGTAATAATATTTAAATTATTTTTTATAATAAAAGTATATGTATCTTAATATTAATTTGAACTTATTTTGTAATGTAGTTCTTTATGGATGAGCAACCACTCCCTTCAGAAGCCCTAGATTATGCGAGATGTTTGGACCACATATTTCGTTAATTACTATAACTCTAGGATAGCTAATGAATAGTATAGAAATTAGATAGATAAGAATATGCATTAGTGTTTGTAATACATTTATCAATATATATATATATATATATATATAATTTGCTCGTTTGAATGTGTCTGAATATATGCATCTGACTGAGTTTTTAAATGAACAGGTTAATTAAGATGGGAAAACGTATAATGCATAATGATTTTTTAAAAAAAAAACTCTCATAATAGACAACGGTTTTGGGCCATAATCGTCGTCTATACCTCGACCATGTATAATTTTAAGCACTTTTAGTTAAGGGAATAGACGGCGATTTTGTCCAAAACCGTCGTTTATTCTCTTAAATAGTATTATATAGTTATAATTGATTTTCGTTATACACTGTGATTGTTCAAAAGAACCATTGTCTAAATGTGACTTATAAACGACGGTTTAGAACCGCTATCTATTCTCCAATTGTATAGACTAAGTGTTGATCGACTGCGGTTATAAAATTGTTGTCTAAAGGTTTTATTACTTCTTAAAATTTAATTGATTCCTCTATCAATACTCAAAAGATCAAAATCAATTGAATCAATTATTTTATGGTTATGTATTTCTTAAATTTACTCTTTTAATTTTTTTTCAAAATATGTTTCTAAATTTGTTTTGTAGGATTATTTTTTAAATTAAAAAAATAAAGAATTGATTTTTAGTTTTCTTAAAAACATTTTCTTATGAATTGATTAGATATGCATCTATGGAAAAAAGTGTCAATGAACATTGAATTAAATTTTTATTTAATGAATCCATTTTAGTTAAATTAATAATGGATCCAAATAAATCAATGAATTTTTTTATCCCATCCGTTATAACTTCAAATAAAATTTATTCAACACATCCAATTAGTGGATATTTAGGTTTAAACATGTGAACTACCCGAATTTTAATTTTTGATCTTTGGGGCACTTGAATATGTTTATTAATTATTACTTTAATTAAAAAAAAAACTATTTTGTGTTTCATTGAACTAGCTTTGTTGGCCAATTACAATTTTACAAAAGGATAAGACCCACTTAAAATGCAAATTTACATAAACAAACTACTTTCATTGTGAAATTTAGGGTGTTTCTTTTTCCACCCTATGAAAAAAATTCATCCAGCCCATCAATTTAAAAAAAAATCTTTACCTTTTTACTAAATGGCTTTCAAATTATCTTTTTGAGGAGCTTTCCAGAACATATTTTTTGAAATTTAATAAATAAAATTTTCAGAATATACTTTTCGGAATTCAATAAATGTATTTCTGGAAAATATTTCCTGAAATAATACATTTTGAAATGTATTTTTCAAAATAAGTTTTCCAGAATGTCTTCCAAAAAGAGCTTTCCAAAATAAAAGCGAATTAGACGAGATAAACAAACAAACCATCCTGTGTTTGTGAGTAGTTTAATTGAGAAGGAAGTTTGATTCAACCATTCCTTTTCCATTATGTTATAAATCTTGTTTAATGGTATTCTTGTTCTTCATTGTTCAATGATATCTAATTTGTGCTTAATTATTTCTAAAAAAACTTGTTCCCATGCTTTAAAACCCATCCATCATTGGATGTTGTACAACGTTGGTATGTTAAGAAAAGCTTGTTTGCCATAAACACGTATTAAAAAATTCAAGAATCTACCAAGTCTTCTGCCATAATATCTACTCATGGAAGAGGAGGTAATAATACTATAGGAGGATGTGGTGATAGAGGATGTCCCAATGCACATATATAATAGAATGGGTCATAACCAAGAGAATTGCTACTCTTTGCATGGTTTTCTTTACAAGATAGCTAAAGTTTCCAAATATGAAGTTGTTTAACCAAAGTTTTCTTTGTACCTTATTACTTAGTGCAAATATGCTTGTTCATCGTTGGAGTGACGCTGTCCTAAATGTCTATTTTCACATTTAACAAAATGCCTTCTTCTTCACTTGACAATCAAGTTTCTTAATCTTCATATTTATCCCTATTTTTTTATTGTGTATGCTTTGTTCTTTATATGTCTCTAGGTTTATATAAACTCTCAGAGAACCATCAAATGTGTCTTCTTGGAATATTGTTGACTTAAAAAAGGATATTGATGTTACTCTCCTGCAAGAAAATATATGTTTGTTAATGTCACTTTTTTTAACCTCTTCTCTTGGCACTTTTACCTTGCCTATTACAGCATAATAACGAGTTTTTTTATTTATCCTCTTATCATATCTTTGTTACTAGAGGAGTACAAAGTGTGCCACATATTGCAGTAGGCTACAAACAGAACAACTGCAGGAAATAGCTTTTATACATGCAGAAAGAACAAATACAATACCAGATTGCTTACTCATACCGTGACCATGAAGATGGTTCAAGCGTGGATGAAGGATTGTGGATGCATAAATAGAGCCTGTTAAAATCCTCTAAAGCATTTTACTAAAATATCAAATACTTAAGTCTCAAATCACTATATAATATAACCAAAAAAGTTACCCTAAGCAAAGATATTCTATCAAATGCAAATGTTTGTGTGCTAGATAAAATAAAAAAAAGGATGAGAAAATAACGTTGTCATTGTATAACTTCTAATACTTTCATTCAATCATATGATACCACTTGTTCAAAAAGCTTGACAACAAGTGTTCAAGAGGCTAAAATCTTCTGATGATGAGAAAATATGATTCAGTGATAGGAGATCCAAAACCCTATATGAAAACATATCAGAGCCATAACAGGCTATTGCGGAAGCTTCTGCAAATAAAAATAAATCCATATAGATAATATAAGAAAAATACAATATATAAAAGAAGTTGCTAATTTAATACTTAATAATGAAGGAGCTACTAGTTCATTGTGGGTAGGGTGGACTTGCAATCTGCAGCAACAATCGAAATAACAACAGCAACAGAAACAGCGGCAAGAACAAAAATAGCAGCAAGACTGCACGACTGTGAAGAAGATAGTTGGTTCGAGGCAGGTAGTGTTGCCTAGGTCAATATTCTGTCATAATGTTTGGTTTGGGTCGGGTTGTATGGCCCAACTCCTTTTTTAAAAGAAAAAACACTTGGGCTTACGCTCACTGCAAAGTAAGAAAAGAAAGAAGATTCAGGTTTTTCACTAACTTAGGTAGGGTCGAGTCACGTGGACCCAAGGCTTCAATCTCCTTCATTTCGCACGGGCGCCACTGCTACTCCCGCTTTTCACACAGGCACCGCAATAACACTGCTCAGCCCATCACTTCCAATCCTACAGTATCTTGGACCAACACCGGATCCGGTGTGCCATGTCAAGTGATGCACAACCCTAGTGGTCACTGAGTATACTCTACCTTCCAATGACAAACAATCTTGTGCCTTCTCTTTCAGTCTCATTGACTCTTTTACTTCATGTTTCAACCCTCATTTCAGATTTCCCGACCTAGTCTTGGTGGTATGTTGGTGTCCAGCCCCCTTCTATTCTCCTACTGAACATCCTCTTTTGTTCTCCATATATCATTGCGTGTTTTCCTTCTTTGGAACTCCCACAATAACATCAGAAAAACTCAAGGGAAAAAATTACATATCTTGGTCTACATCTATTGAACTTAGATCCCTTGGCCAAAGATTTATTATCACCTTGAAAATGGTAGCAAAGAAATTTCATCAGAGAATTCATCAAAGAATATTAAGTAGTGGAAGAAGCTAGACTTTCAACTTTGTACTTTGCTTTAGCAATCCATGGAACCCAAATACTAGAGACTCTGGTGACTTTTAAATGTGCAATTCCTTTTGGTGAAAGGTTAGAAGTATCTTTGCAAAGGCATTCGTTCTATCCAAAATCCTCATCCCATTAACAATCTTTTGAGTTATCATTGGTTGTTCCCTTCTTAAGTCTCTTTTGTTTCCTCTTTGACTTTGCGTATTGTGATACTAATTGGATAAGTACTCCTATAGACAAATGTTCCACTAATGGGTATTGTGTACCTATTAGAGGCAATATTATTTTCTATAAGGGCAAGAAACAAAATGTAGTTGTTTGATTTAGTGTTGAAGCTAAATATAAGACAATCGCTTTGATCCAGTTGTTTGATCTAGTGTTTAATCACATGTGAATTTGTGTGGATCAAACAACTTCTCCAAAAATTGAAACTTTGTGAGATTCAACAAACGAAGTTGTATTGTGACAATCAAGTAGCAGTTCACATTGCATCTAATGTTGTGTTTCATGAAAGAACCAGATACATACAAATAGATTATCATTTTGTTAGAGAAAAGTTGCTGAACAAAAGAAATTAGCACTGAATTTACCGGGGCTCCAATGATCAAGTCGTAGATGTTCTAACCAAATCAATGATGGGCCCTCGAATTAAGTGCATATGTTCTAAACTTGGTGCATACAATCTATATGCTCCAGCTTGAGGGGAAGTGTTAGAAAAAGTTAATTATTGTCTTCTAGAATATCTTTTAAAGCTTTTTTTGCTATACCTGTCAATAATACAGGGTCCCCCAAGGTTTAGGTTTTCTTATCAACCTTTGCTTTTCAGATTGCATATTTTCTATATTAATAATGGATCAGTTGAGAATAATCACCTCAACCTTCATTTTTCTCCAAAACTCCTTATTCTCAACTATAACATAATAAATTAGCAAGCAATTTAAATCAAAACACTCCAAAGTAACTCCAGTTTCCATTTTAAATGAAATCATAACTTCAGAGCTGCGTTAAAATTTAATGCAGTGTTTGGTTATTGAACTCTCCGGGATATAATTATTGAATACAACATCATCTCAATATCCCATACTATTTCAGTATTTTGTCGACTGTATTACTTTTTTTAATTTATGTATTTCTAGTCTAAATAACTGAATAATGTCAAACTAGAAGCATTGTGAAGGACACTAATTACAGAATAAGAGATACAGAGAATTTAAATGAAGAATGTAACTGATAAAAAATAATTTATTGACAGAGGCAAGAGACTTCTGAATAGCAAAGATACAATACAGTGATGAAAAAATTGTTGAGCATTCAAATGCTACCTGGTATGGAACTAGAAAAGGTCTATCTTTTATTTTCCTTTCATTGTACAAATTGTGATGGAATACAAAAGGTGTATCACTGGGCTTAAAAAGATAATTAAGACTTTAATGCAAAGAATATGCACTATCACGTCAAAATGTTCCTTTTACCCACAATAGACTAAGAAAAATGAATAAAAATTTGTGTAAGATATGTCATAAAATTGTTTGAAATATCTTGAGAAGAATTGAGCTTTATATGTATACCTCTAGCCTTGCAAGCATAACGTTACAGATCTTTGAACCTTAACTGATAAATTCCCCACTCTTCCAAGTATTACCTAGTCTGAGGATATATCATGTCAAAACATGTAAATAGTTGAAGTCTGCTGCCCATCTTAATAATCGGGAACACCATAAGCATCTTCAACCTGTAACAAATTAGATAATGGATGAGGGTCAAGGGAATATAATAGTTATATAAGGCATTATGTATCTAAGAAGATATAGGGATTCTTACCATGACAGTCGAAAAATATATATTATTCAGTCCACAGAATGTAAACCTCAAAGGGTAAAACTCATTCAAATGTAGGGATGTCTTTTACTCATTAGCCATGTGGGAATGACAAACTGAGCATAACAAATAATCATTACTTCATCCTTACATAACAAATTCATTCACAACCTCCAATAACATTCTCAAGACGCCAAACTGCATGCAATTCATAGTCTTTGTTTAGATGCTTCAACAGAGCACTATGTGTGCATGAATCAGGCTGAATTTCTCTATCTAGCATATCCTTATACAATCTCAAAGCTTCCTGCCAATGGCCTAAGTTACAGTTCTCATTTATTAAAATGGTGTAAGTATACTTATTTGGAGAAATGCCCTTTGCTTGCATTTCTACAAAAAAATGGTATGCCTGGTCCATCTTTCTCACCTTGCAAAGGCCATTGATTAAAGCATTGTAGGTGATCACATTTGGATATACACCCTTCTCTAGCATCTCAATGAAGTGCAAAATAGCTACTTCCAGCCTTCCCCTAACTGCATATGAATGAATTAGAACTGTGTAAGTGACAACTGATGGAAATATCCCTTTGCTCAACATCTCATAGAACACCACTCTAGCCTTCCTAAGATCCCCAGCCATCAAGTGAGCGTGGATGATGCTAGTATAGGTTACATGATCTGGAACGATTCCATTGTAGAGCATTTTCTGCATAAGTTTACTTGCTTCTTTCAAATTTCCCAACTTGTGGAGCCCATCAATAAAGACATTATAAGTAATCAAATCAGGAGGAAAGCCTTTGGATAGCATTTCTTCCTGCATACCAAAAGCCTTAGATGGGTCACCAAGCTTTAGCTCACCTACTATTCGAGTTATGTATGCAAAACGATCTGGCTGCACTCCTCTATGCAGCATCTCATCAAATAATTCCTTAGCCATTGGCAAGTTCCCCATCTTGCAAAATCCTCTAACAAGAATTGTATAAGTAAATACATCAGGATTAGGCCCATGTTTGATCATTTCATCTTTTATCCGCCTGGCAACATCCAAGTCCCCAAATCTGCAAAGACCATCAATAAGCGTATTATAGGTCACGACACTGGGAACTAGACTTCTGTATCTTAACTCAACAAATAAGAGAAAAGCCTCCCCTAAATTTCCCAACCTGCTGTAACCGTAAATTAGAGTGTTGAATGAAATCAAGTCCGGCATCAGATTCTTATTTACCATTACATCTAACAACTGCCTAGCATCACTCACTCTTCCCCACTTACAAAGCCCATACATGATTGTATTGAATGTTGCCACCGTAGGCACAGCTCCTCTACTCAACATTTCCTCTCCAAGCCTCGAGGCTTTATCAAGCAGCCCTTTCTCACAGTAGCCACGAATCAAGGGATCATAAGTGTAAGCCGAAACCTTGAGTCCCAATCTCAACATCTCCTCTATCAGTTCCTCAGCCTGCTCCAACTCCCCCTCGTGAGATAAACCATTGACCAAAATATTATAACTCAATTCGTTGGCCGAACACCCCACCCTCTGCATCTGAAGCAAAAGCTGCCGAGCTTGCTGAACCTGCCCTTGCTTGCAAAAGGAATCCAACATTGTATTATACGTAACAGTTGTAGGCCTCATTCCACACTCCACCATCACATTATAAACCTCCCTCACCACGTTGGTATCCTTAAGCAATCTCAGAACCCTATTGCAATTCTTCACATCGGGCAACAACCCCTTACCAACCATCTTATAAAACACCAACCAGCACATCCCAACCATCGACTTTTTCGCGTAAATCCAAAGCAACAAATCCAGAAGCTTAACACATACCTCGGAAGACGAAACCCCGCCGTCAGCCAATACATCCACCAGACCGCCGCCCATTCTAACGACCTCCTTCTCCATGATGCAATAAGCAGACCGCATCAAGCCGTTCCGCGCCAGAATGTCCAGAATAACGGCATACGCCAATTCAGATCGCTTGAACCCGGTTTGACGCTCGGCCCATCGAAAGAACCGGAGAGCCGCCACGGGCCGGTCTCTAACCGTGTTAAGAACCCGGACCAGCAACTCCGGTTCAGCAACCGCGGCACGGAAAAGCACCTCCGAGCGGTTGTTGTTCACAACGGCGTCGTATGTGCAGAAGGAAAAGGAAGACGGCAAGGGCAAGAGGAAGCGCAGTTTGAGGGTTAAGAAGGGTTTTGAGGCTCTAAAATGGAGGCTCATTGAGTAGAGTTGTGGCGGCTATGGCGGCGATGCCATCAACACTTCCAATCGCGCCTCCGCGTGGAACGACCCGCGCCACCTTCTTTTCAACCCCAGCAGCGTGCATTAACCCTTTTCTCTAACCCTTCTCATTTAATTTCCTGTGATTCCTCGCCAACATAATCACTAACTTTTCACTACACAACATCACATACAAACTTTTTTTTTTTAATAACACAAGAAAATAAAAATTCACACAAATTACACAACCCTACTTTCATTATTTATAATCAATCACTATATAATTTCACTATTTTAAACTATCTATAACTTATAACAATATATAATAAATAGATCTTGTTTATTTTATTTTCTTTAATTAAAATTATTATATATTATTTATACCTATATATAAAGGAATTTCCCTATTAACGGTTCTTATTTTTTTCTATTTTATCCTTATATTAATATTTAATTTTATTATTGTATTATGGTCATTGTGTCATTTCTTATTCTCCTCTTAA
>Ga0123341_1001210_pt1 | contig 18741 bp, 10 predicted proteins | sample Turbeapinknodule_FD_89959 | JGI IMG/M metagenome (GOLD analysis project Ga0123341, IMG submission 89959) | Root nodule microbial communities of legume samples collected from Mexico - Turtle bean Mexico pink nodule | ecosystem: Host-associated > Plants > Roots > Nodule | place: Mexico: Nepantla...
ATCATATATTGTATATATAATGATTATTAAGATAAAAAAATATTATTAAATTACAATAATCATAAAATTAATTATAAAATAAGTAATTTTATAAATTTATTGTAAGTAACTTTTTTAATTTAAGTAATTATTTGAATTTTAAAAAAATTATATAAAAGATAAAATGATAAGAATTTGTGTATAAAAAAATAACTAAAATAGAGAATTCCACTTATTAATGTAATTTATTATACCCAAACAAAAATATTTACAAATCATTCCACTTTGATTATTTATGGTTCAATTTAAATGGTCTCCATAGTTATTAAAACTTTCTTTCTTAATATATACATTTTAAATATTTTTAATTTATAATATTATTATTAATTTATTTTAATTATTACTTAAAAAACATGGAAATGCTAAGATGTGATAATTGTAAGAATAGAAAAAAAATTATATGTAACTTTATAAACTAAAGAAATACTAATTAGTTTTTATTTTTTTATTTTTTATCTTTTGTTGGGAGAAAAAAAAACCTTTGAGGGATGAGAGTGAAAGAGTGAGAGATAGAGCAAACCAAACCAAAGGTGAGTAGAGAAAGAAATGGCATGTCGCTCTGTTGTTTCGTCTTCCCTTCACATGACAAACTTCATGGCTGTTAAGGGTGTTCTCTCTTTCGCACCTAACCCTCCTCTGTTTCATCATCTCCCCAAAGTCCTCACCTTTGTTTCCCTTTCTGCTTCCGTTAAACTCCCCACAAAGTCATTTCAAGGTTTTCTCATTTTTTCTATTTTATTTTTACTTTTTTGGGTTTTTGTAATTCAGTTAGCTGTTCTGTTTCATGTGCTCATATTGGTGGAATTGTCACTTGCTTCTGTTGAGGTATTACATTGAATGAACTTAATTTTAGTTGGTATGGTTGGTCTAGTTAAGGATTGTGGATATTGGTATGTTTGAGGGGAGTGGGTAAGGAGTTAGTAGAAATTTTGAATTGTTGAAGAGATATATAGAATGGAAAAATAATGGAAGTGAAGGAAAGAGGAGAATGCTTTTTTTTTTGGTGATTTTTCAGATAATCTTTTGAGTTGGATTCTTATCTCTCTTTATTTTAAATAGATAGGTTCAGTGTCATTTTATGTGACTAGTTTAGAGTTCATCATAATTTGGGTTTGGGTTTAACCTTGTACGGTATTAATTATGATGCTCTTTTGCAGTCCCATTACTTATTTGCAAATACAAATTATAATTTTGCTTTAAATTTGAGATTGCATGATGTGTTAATGCTTGCTTTAAGGTAAGGTCCTTGATGCTTTTCTAAGGCAAATTGTACTTTTGAGATACCTATGGAGTGTTTGATGACATATTTCTTTTTTATGGCTTTATTATTTTTTATTTTCAGTGAGATCGGTGGTTGGTACTACAGAAGCTGCATCAGAGTTTGATGAAATGGTTTCTGGGACTAAGAGGAAGTATTACATGCTAGGTGGGAAAGGAGGGGTTGGGAAGACAAGCTGTGCTGCTTCACTTGCTGTTAAATTTGCCAATAATGGACACCCAACTCTTGTGGTTTCCACTGATCCAGCACATTCTTTGAGTGATTCTTTTGCTCAGGTTTATTATATTTGTAACCTTATAGTTCTGATGATACTCACAAGCTAGCTGCTTCAAGATTGGTTGCCTTGCCTAATACAAGTTTTGCAAATTGTACACTAGGATTTGACAGGGGGGGCATTGGTGCCAGTGGAAGGACCTGATTATCCACTTTTTGCTCTTGAAGTAAGCTAACATTTTAGTAGAATGAATTAGCTAATATTTAGTATCCAGTTTACTTAATGACATGATTAGTATTTTTGTGAGAATATATGTATACCATTTAATAGGATACCACTCTTCACTTATTTAAGTTTATAGTTCCTTACTTCCTTTACAGATAAACCCTGAGAAGTCTAGGGAAGAGTTTCGAAATGCCGCTCAAAAAAATGGTGGAACTGGAGTCAAAGACTTCATGGATGGCATGGGTCTCGGAATGATTGCAGATCAGGTAAAGATTTATTGAGATGTTCTCAGTTTTTCTTGTTATGTATGGATTTTCCAATTTACACTGAATTTTCACAGGGTGATGAATTTTTTTAAAGCAATTTTTTATCAGAAGTCTAAACTATAATCCTGTATATTATCAACCTGCCATGATATTGACAGTAACACATGTCCTCTTAGATAGTTAGATTAACCTTGAAGGACTGACTAAGTTGAACTTAGGCACTAAAATATGAATGGAGAAAAGAAAAAGTTTGTTACTTCACACATTGATAGAAGCCTTGATCAGGCTTGTAGGAATGAGTGGATCTTTCCACTCAAGCTTCAAAGCACACAAGAATAGTTAAGGGAAAGACGTGATAGAGTTGGTTTGCACCTGTGGAAGGTTTGTTTGGCTTCTTGGTGTGTTTATGAGTTAGGATGGAGTTGGTCTTGACTCTCAGAGGTGTAGGAATGTGTTAGGTTCAGTCAAGGTGTATGGAGCTTGGTTCTTAATGAGTTCTTCTTGGAAGAGTCTTGGAAGAAAGCTCTGGTTCTTGGTTGCGGAAGAGGTGATAGAGTTGGCTTTGATCTTGGTTGAAACTTGATGAAATTGGATGAAACTAAAGAGGGTTAGGTCACAAATCTCTTAGGGAATCTTTTGGTATAGGTTGTGTGAATTATAAATGAGATTTGGGCCATGAGCTACGTGGTTGGTTTTCTTGGAGGATTTCTTGGCTTGGTTGTATAGTTTTCCTGTATGAGTTATGGGTTGGATGAAAGATTCTTGATGGGTGTAGGTAGGGTTTTTGGGTGTAAAAAGGTGTAGGTGAATGGTGCTAAGCAACATTCTCAAGAAGAAAGAAGATAGATAAAAAAAATAGTGCATAAAGAAGGGAAAGACTAGAAGGAAGGGAATTACCTTGGTTTCAAGAATTGTTTTAGAAAGTAAACATTAAGTCTAACTCAACCTCACAAAATCGACTTGGAAGGTGAGGGATGCACACACTTATATAATATAATTTTATCATATTTGTAGTCTATATGAGATCTCTAACACACTCACTCACACCTAGGAGTTAACATCTCGAGCGTGAGACTAGATATTTATGGGTGGTCCGATAGCGACCTGATAGTGGTTGGCACAATAGTTCCAATAGATCTCACTACGATAGATAAAATCTGATACCATATTTGAAATGGACTTTAAGCATAATTCTATCACAAAATTGACTTGTAAGACGAGATTTGCACCCACTTACATGCTATAATTTGATCATATCTCTAGACGATGAGGTATCTCCAACAAATTGTTCTAAGAATGAAACTCAAGATTTGGAACTTTGAACAAAAGCCATGAGGTACTCCCTTTGGGATAAGCAAGCCGGGGAGGTTCACCACTTGGATATTCTCATCCAAGATAAGAGTTCTCTAAGAAAGAAGAATCACACACTTCACAAAATTTCTCTTTATTTCTCAAATGTGTTTTTACAAGTGTACATGAAGGATGCGGCCAAAGACATCTTTTGTCGAGCCTTCCACCCAAACATAGATATGCTAGAAGAGTATATACAAGGAGAATTAACCCCAAGTAGGCAAAGAGGCATTGCTCCTATCTAAACTAATCTTCAGAGTCCTTGAGTTTTTATTGGCTCGATGAAGCTCCTCCTCAAGCTATTTAGCCTTGCATCTATTCAGGACACACCTAGAAGCTCTCATTATGTCTTGAACTCTCTTCTCCCTTTTTTGGTTCATGCTTCTTGCAATTATTCCTCCTTGTGTTGGTTCCTCTTAGTCCATGATCACACAACACACACAGAGGGTTTATGATCTAGTATCATTTTGCATCTAAATCAATCTGAATAATAACGATAGCTTCTGTTAGAAGGAGTATTTAACAAACTCCACTGCTTGATTGAAAGAATGCTATGCTCATGGAGTTCCACATCACCCAAGTTTAATTTCTGCACAACAAATTCACGTGGAAACTAAAATGCAGTATTCTGTTAAAATAATTAAAAAGTATTTCCACTCAATTACTTGCCTCTTGCTGTTTAAAATTTGTAAATTTATGTTATGCAAGCTAATTATTTATAACTAGGACATAAACAAAGATAATTGGTTCTACTTCAGAATAAGCTTGCTTCTCTAAGACAGGTTCTTATGTATTTTGATTGCAATAGTTGGGAGAGCTAAAACTTGGAGAACTACTGGATTCACCACCTCCTGGACTGGATGAAGCTATTGCAATCTCCAAGGCATGCATTTTATGTGCTGTGTACATTTATTTCATTGCTAATTATTCATGTAATAATTCCTTTTTGGTTCTTCTAACAATTAAAAGCCTTTTGTCAGGTTATGCAATTTCTTGAATCACAGGAATATAGCATGTTTACTCGAATAGTATTTGACACTGCACCTACGGTAAGCAAAAAACTGATAGTTATGTATTTCAGATCAACTTTTTGTTTTTAGCCTTAATTCGTAGGATTTTCCATGTTCCGGATCAGGGTCATACATTACGATTGTTGTCCTTGCCTGATTTCTTGGATGCATCTATTGGCAAGATACTAAAGGTAAGACTACTGAATTTAATTGTAAGAAACTCCTCCCCAGTAGAATTGAGTTGATTCACTTGCTTTAGAAGCTAATACTTACAGTAGTGAGCTTTATAACCCTTTGCAATGCCTGAGAAATTGTTCCAACTTTGAAATAAAATGATTATGTTCTTTAGGTATAATCATTTTATGCAAATTGCCCTGCCACTCAACCAGTCTTGAGTAGTTTATCTGTGAAGATGTCTGTAACACCTTTTCCCTATAATATTGTATTTTTTTTGCATATATATATATATATATTTGCATCATAACATTTACATAATTATTCATCATACCACATATATACATATTCTTTATTATTTAAAGAGAATGGATGTGTTTTATTTATTCACAATCCCTTTCTTATTACCCTACTATTACATTTATATATCTGGTGAAAACATATTTGTTAAGGGGTTGGAATATTTAGTGAGAGGAAGGAAAAAGGTAAGTATTAAAGATGATTGGTGCATCTAGATTTGAGGAGAAAGTGAAAAATGATACTTTTGTGGAACGTGATGGAAGTAACAACTATGTTTGTATTCCATGTGGTGCTCGGAAATATTGTTGAAATGATTGTAGTAAACAAATTTGGATAGTTTGGCACGCTCATCTATTTGAATTTGTATTCCCATTTTATTTCTTATAAGGGACAAGAAAAATTAAGAAGCGAGAACAAATATCATATGAATAAATTGGATAATAAAAAATTTAAATCAATATATATATATATATATATATGTATGTATATATATATCTCACACTTTTATTTATTTATTTTTACTTTGAAAAGATTTGAATTATCTTTGAAGTGACTAGTTGGGATAAATGAGTTTTACCATGGTTAAAAAAATATACAAAATTATTTCATTTTGCTTAATATTTACTCATTTAAATCCCCAAAGTTAATCTTCCAACTACAACCTCAAATTTTATTATCATCATCATCATCATCATTATTTCCTAATTTTATTTTATTGTTATTATTGTATTTTTTTAGTCTATTAAAAATCACCGTCAAATTAAATTATGATTATCATAAAATTTATAATTAGTGATTATTATTTTTCTAAATACATACATATAGTTTACATTTATTTGCCAACAAAAAATTTATACTCTAAACTAAATTAAGAAATACATATAATTATAAATAAATAAATAAAATAATATGGAATAAGTAAACAAGATGGGCTAAGGACACCCCACCAGGCAAGATAGTTACAAAATAATTAAATAAAATGAGGTTAGAAACATCCAACCATAAAATAATTAAACACGAATACGAAAGATTAGAAACATCCCACCGAGCAAATGATAGTTATAAAGTAAACAAATAAGTATAAGAATGATAAATGTCTTCTTCCCTTTACCTGGATATTTAGAGAGTAATAAAAAAATTTGATAGTGTTACTCAATTTATCACTCACTATTCTTGCATAAAGTTCTGGCTCTTGTTTAAATTTCTCTATTGCATTTTTTGCTTAATTGAAGGGGAGAACCAAGCCCTTTTATAGGCCAATTGCTTATGATTTCTTTTGGTTGAAATTTAATTTGATTTGTTACTTGGTCTTCATTTGTGCTTGATTTTTTTGATCTCTCATTTGAAAATGATAAGCTTTGAGAAGGATAAGTTCTGCATCTGTCCGGCTTATCTCTTATCTCTTCTCTCTTTCTTTTCTTTCGTAATTTGTTTTTTGTAAATCAATTTTTTTTACTATTATTTTTTGTTCTTATATATATATTGAATAGTTATTTGATGTTCTCTTACCTATATAATATATAATATATTTTAGGAATTTCAAAAATATTTATATTATCAGATTGTGCTTGGAAATTGTTCCAGTTCTACATTTCTCCAACTTCCTTGGTTGTTTCCTTTTCCTTTTCCAATTTGTGTCTATGCAAATGCAACCCAGTATTTGAAGTGTAAATCTCTATATTCTTTTCATTAAAGATATAAATTTGATATCTTTATACCCAATATTCCATCTGTCAAGGAGCAAAAAGAATAAATTGTTGAAATTGTCTATTGAGAGTATTCGCAATTTCCCTTACCTGCCCCCTGTGCAAGCATTATGTATAAAGCCTGATTCTTGGCAAGATTTCATCAAATGTTTAAGGGAAGTAAGCGGTTGCCAAAATGATGCCTATTCATGCGATGCCTCACATGTACTTAATCATATTTAATCTTCCTTTTACAAAGTGAACAGTCAGAACAGCATATCCGGAGTATCTCTTCCTCCCACCCCCTACCCCCAATATTTCCAAGTTCCAAGCTCAGAATGATCGTTATAGTAATTGATACCAATTATTCTTCTGCAGCTAAGACAAAAGATAGCTTCTGCTACATCAGCAATTAAATCTGTGTTTGGACAAGAAAATACCCAACAGAATGCTGTAAGATTTATTTCCACCTGGGATTACTGTTGCGTAGTTTCATCTTAATATGTTCACATTTGTTATACTTAATTGTGCAGGCTGACAAATTGGAGAAACTTAGGGAGAGAATGTTAAAAGTGCGTGAACTTTTTCGTGACACTGATTCGACTGAATTTGTCATTGTTACAATCCCCACGGTATGATTTATAAATTTTTTCCACAATTGACTAACATGTGAATAACTGGTGTGTATAATGATATAATGATGAATTGACATATACTGTAGTGTCACCAACCCTACCAAAAATGTTAAAGGACTACAACTTTCAGGTATATATACTGTCAGGTGTGGTGGAGGGCTAGGAATGAGCTACAAGTGTTTTGTAGCTAGTATTAAAAGGAAATATATTTTTGGGAATGCCATATTCGTCAAATTTGAAGGAACGACCCTCTTCCATTCTATTATATCGTGTCTCTCTGTGAAATTATTTCCCGTGCACATTGATTATTGCCTTCCCCATCCACCATCTGTGTGTGTCAACTAACATTTTCCTATTTAAAGAATTGAAATTTTGAAGTGGAAGGAAGACCTAGGAGAAAAGCTTTGGGGTTCAATACAAAAGAATAAGATTGAGGGGTAGCAAAATTTTATGAAGTTCATAAACGTAACCAGGATAAGTTGTTGGGGTTTGTTTTTACCTTTTGACTAGTAGTAAAGAAGATGAAAAGACAGAATGAAGATGGGCATCTATACTGGATATTTTGCTCTTTAGTTTCCTGTGTGAAAAGGAAGTGGATCTATCTAATCTTATTGCAAGAACTACATTCACTATAAGAATCAAATATTCAATTATTAAATAAAAAATGAATGCACTAAATCATTTTGGCTTTTGTATTTTTTTTTTTCTTTTTTCTTCTTTTATGGATGTTCATGTGATGTGATGGTAGATGATTTGTTGAAGTTTTAGAATGCCAACCTAGTTGGGATGCTAAAGCTTTATAGTGATGCCTAACATGATTTATTTAAAAAAAGTTTGGCTTTTGACAGAACAAAACATCATCAATTAATTTTGTAACATTTACTAGGCAAAGGTTTTTGTGGTTGTTGTAGTTTACTAGCTGAATGTTAGATAGTTTTAATATACATTTCTTAATCATTTATATTTGTGTCTTTACTCCCCAAAGGTGATGGCAGTTAGCGAATCATCTAGATTGAGTGCTTCCCTGAAGAAGGAAAATGTTCCTGTTAAGAGAATGGTTGTCAACCAGATTCTTCCACCATCCCCATCTGATTGCAAGTTTTGTGCTATGAAACGAAAGGTACTTTTAACCATTTTCTCTTTAATTTTTGCGTGCATTTCATCTGAGTGGTTAGCTAGAATGTAAGTTTGTACCGCTTGGTGTAGCGTTGAGCCATATCCAATTTGAATGATATACTGATCTAGGATAGTTCAGGGTATTGATTGAACTATCTAATGAATAACTAAGCTATTTGATGATCGATTAATATGCAAAACCATATTGTTACTTAAGGTGCTTGTTGTTATGTTGCAAGAGAAGTTAGACTACATTCCTTAAAAATAGGGATCACTTGGAATTGTCCCCTTGCAATCATTAGTATCATAGCCGAAACTTAAGGAGTGAGGGAAAACATGTAAAAATCCCATGTAAGGATTCCACTTCCTACGAGGGAAGTGGGAACAAAATGAGGCTATAAATACATGATAGGCCAAGAGAACAAACTACGAATACTAAATGCTATGGCTTAGGTAATAATCTTTGAGAGACTTTAGCTAGAACATTTTGACATGCATCGAAGGGTAGGTAAAATTGTTCCTACACTATTAAAATGTTGTGAAGAGAAAAACACGAGGAAGAGAAGATATAGAAAGTGACTTTCTAGAAGGATAACGAGGAAAATTCTCCTACACTATAGCAAGTCATGGAGATTATGAATGATTTGGGACAACAAAACGAAGAAGCTCAACAAAGCGATGATGAAGCCCAACAAACTCAGGACAAAACTCAAATTTTGACAAACTTACTTTCAAGATTTTATAAGATGATTGAAATAAAGTTAGTAAACCTTGCCCACCAACTCCATTAATTGATGCCCTAGAGATTATATTCGATATCCTAAACTCAAGAAAAAGAATATATTAGAGATCCGCATAATGCCAAAGTGAGTACATAGTATAGAGAAGACTAAGATAAAGGCCTAACTATTTGGATGTAGTTACATGACAACATTAATTACTATGAAAATCTTTTATATTGAAAGTGTCATGTGGGAGATGTAACCCTAATTTTAGACGATTAGTGTCATAGAAGAAGCAAAATGCCTCTTTGCTGACTTGAGCATCCTTACATATTGGCTACTCGGTGGTGTAGGATTCTATTTGAATGTCTGCTTCTATTTCCATTTTTTTAAAGGCTTGGATGTTTCCTAACAATCTGATCTTTTTCACAAAGTGTAAATAGAGGTTTGCCTAACATCTAGCTTTCCCTTGGGGCTTTGAACAAGAAAGGCTTTGAGAGTTATTGGGAACCTTGGGGCTTGATTTGACCTCTTCATTTCTTCGAATCTACAAGCTTTTGTGCAAATAAATTCTGAAATGCCTCACATAGGCTCTTGTGCAAGAGAAATGGACTTTTATAAGGAAAACAAGGATTCCATGAGATACCTTGTAATGTTGTAGTGATTATGCTACATTTGTAACTCCTCCCACACAACAATTTGCTAATGAAATCACATCAAGTGGCATGCTTTTGAGCAAATAAATTCTGAAATGCATCACATAGGCTTCTTGTGCAAGAGATATGGACTTTTATAAAGAAAACAAATACATGTACCCATGCTTGTACTCAGCTCCCACACTTCTCAAATATTAATTAAATAATTCTAACAAAAATAATAATCACAACAAAGAAAACATGATATTAATTAAATGTCAAAAGGGATACATTTTCTCGTCCTCAATGTCAAATTTCAATGAAGCAAATTTAATTGCATAAATCTTGAAGTAGAGTATCAAATAACAATTATATGATTGAACACTCGAGATTGATAGTCAGACATTCTCACTTGATAAAAAGTAAACAACAAATAAAAATATTAAAAAGGAGCAAAAATGATTAAATTTGAGTCCAGAGAAGATTTAATTCGATAAAATTGAGGTTAACACTTCTTGAAATGTAATAAATTGTTTGAACAAAACTACATAAAGGAAAAAATATGTAATTGAGGTTGTGATGAGAGGGAAAACACCTTGGGGATCTAAGTGAACTTTGTGGACATCAGTCAAACAGATGAGTTTGAGAATGAAAACTTTTGTAGTAAAAGAAGGACTTTTCAAAGGAAATGAAACAAAGGAGACCAAAGAGAATAATGAAAACAAGGTTTTTAAGTTACCTAATAAACTACTAAGGGTGTTTTAGTAATTCAAAATGTGGGCTAGGACGGAGGAGATATGTATGTATATGCATCCCATCCCTATACCCATATTCAATCAATGCAGGGATTTTTTTATCAAAATTAGGACAAGTTTGGCCAATACCTGTGGATGCAGGTTTATTTGTCATCCCTAGTTTGAATGACTTTTTATTTATTAGTTTGATGATGCTTGGGTTGTTGTTCGTTAGTAATTATGATTGTGTCAATATCATTTGAAGGTTCCAAAATGTCATTGTGATATATGAAACGATGATTATCATTGTTCAGAATGCTTCAGTACCTGACCAAGCCCTTGGTCATTTAGATGCTTCGTCGTTTGGACAACAGTTGAACTAAAACTTCAACCTTTTCACTGAATTGCTTGAGTCTTGAGGCTGTATACCATTGAATGTATGTTTGTCAACAACTACCCTTGACTCCAACATCTTCACAACCACGTGGTGAAAGTTAGAAAAGATTTCTTAAAAGTAGAGGAGATCACTTGGGATAGTCTCCTGGAGAAACACAAGTATCATAGTCGATACTTAGGAAATAATGGAAAACATGTAAATATCTCACACAAGGATTTCAATAACTAGGTGGGACAATGGGCAGAAAACATAATGAAGTTATAAATACTCGATAGGCCAAGAGAACGGACAACGAATACTAAATTTTTAGTTTTTGACTGAAGTTCTAGAAATCGTCTTAAAGACTTTGGTCAGAACAAATTCATTGGACACAATGTTGCAACAAACGATGAAGTATGAAACCAGAGGAGAAACACTTGTGTCTTGAACATACTGTTTATTTTTATTTAGAGGGTGACAATTTTTGCCATTCTATGAAAACTTTTCAGGATCAGATGCGTGCTCTTGATTTAATTCAGAATGATCCAGAACTTTCCAGCTTATTGATGATTCAAGCACCACTAGTTGATGTTGAGATAAGAGGTGTTCCGGCTCTCAAATTTCTTGGTGACATTATTTGGAAATGACTTACACACATATACTCAAGTAATGATTAGGTATGACTACTCTTTTAAGCTTACTATATTACTAAGTTTTTAAGTCATTAGTCACAGTATTTTTAGAATCAAATCATATGGTTTATAATTATGTTGAAATTTGAATTTCTTCTTTACTTTAACATTGTTAGGTTAAATTTAGGAATTTGCTGAAGAAGGCCGTTGAGTTATAGACACGTGAGATGACATAAAGGTTCATCAAATTTATGTACCGAAAGCTGCAAAGCATGAGAGCGGATTCTGGTACTGGCACTTCTTACATAGGCTAGCCACTGCCTTCCAATATTTACAAGCTACAGTTTCAAAACATTATAACATTTTGGTTTTTCACGTTATAAATATTGTTATTGTAAATTTATTGTTCCAGATCTTGTATCTCTACTATTTTTTTAGCTCGCCCATTTGTTGCCAGCAATAATGATATTTATGTTTTTGAAGGCAATTTCTTCTTTCAACCTCCATAAATCTTTCAATTCCAAAATTATCCTTGGGCGAAAAGTGCAGGAGTTGTTTTTTTTATTCATTTTGGTAGATCTTCCGAACTGTATAATTTGGAATACACAAAATTGTATTCCAAATTCTAGAGTTTAGAAATTTAGGATTCGGAAAAAAGGGAAGTGGAGGGTCAATGAAAAAGATGAAGAAAAGAGCAAAATTGTCATTTCAAGTCTTCTATGAAGGTCCAGGAACAAGCAGTGTTTTAATTGTTGAGAAAACAATATTCTTGAGGCTGTTTCTTCCTGTACCATAGGTCAGGGAAAAGACTTTTACCCTTAAAAAATACATTTTGGATTCTATAACTTGAAAATGTATTTTTTTCTCTATTTACACCTCCTAGATTGTAGAATCCGAAACATATTTTTGGATCTGAAAACACTTTCTACAATTTGTTATTCGGATTTTTTTCTCTTAAAAAATACATTATGAACTACAGATTTTGGAGAATATTCCTAGATTCAAAAAATACTTTTCAGATTTTATAATATGAAAATATTTTACTGGATTTTACAATTAAAAAATATCTTCTGGATTTTATAATCTAGAATGTATTTTTTTTTAAAGAAACTCATTTTGGATTATAGAATCTGATCCAAATTCTATAACCCATAGTTTTTTTGGATCGTCTATTCTAAAATGAAAACATCAATAGAATAAAAGGTATTTTTGGTATTTTAAGAAGCATTGGGTGCCACAAAACTAAGGAGGTTTGGTATTTTAAGAAGTATGGGGTGTCACAAAACTATGGAGGTACAAGAAGAAAAAACATATTCTAGATGCACTAATAGATTCGAAACACTGTATTACAAAAGATACATCTCAAATGTTAATACATTTCAAATGTTAATCGTCATCATTTTCATAAAACATGGGTGTTTACTATTCGAGCCATAAAATTCAATAGACTTCTACTAGTGAATGAAGAGCAACGAAAATTAAATTTACTATAATACAAAAACACAACCACAAGAGGTGGACGTGCAAATATGAAATCACTAATTGATCACATCTAACGTGGATAGTTAGGCCAATAACCAATATCATCCCCAAAAATATTATCCGACATTCTCGAAATCATGAGAATCCTAATGTAATTGTTAACTCCAATTTGTACAACTCAGATTTGTAAGAGGTAAAATTCGGTAGCTTGAATTGAAGTTTGGCTAGCCTTACTTCTTTCGGAAGGTGACCATGCAGAAAAATGCAATAGCTCGGCCAATTACACCCATAAGAATGAGGATGGATATGCACAAGCTCCAATCATGAAGATTATAGCCACTTTTCAAAAGTGAACCACAACGAGTTATGAGCCACACCCCCTGATACCTGTAGAATAAATTAACAGTATGTTCACTATGTGTTGATCATTTTCTACTGCTGACTGCAAAATAGTTCACAAGCTTATTTGATACAAGTTAAGGTATTATATTCCAAAAATTTCAGAGGATTCATCATTTGCATTAAGGATTGAACTGTTGACCAAATGAATACCCTATCAAATGGCTTCTTATGCTAAAAGCTATAGCTATGAAGGAGAAATGGTTAGATATTATCTGAATAGCCAAACTATCAACACTCCGGAAGAGTGAAGACCTTGTATCATAGTCAAACCTTGATTATCATCACTTGGGTAGGAAGAGAATCCTGCATGTATTGGAGTTTTAAACATGCACTAGGAATAGAAACTCAGAGAAGGTTCAAGGTAGCGGTTTTTTTTGCAGCAAATGGTGTAATTTCATTTCATATTTCCTGAAGTGGGCAAAAGAAATTTTATTTCAAAATTGAACAAGTCGTATGTGTTATGTATGATTTCAGTTATATCAAATTCTATTGAAATCGTACTTGTAGTACTTGCTCAATTCGAGAATAAATTTACTTTTTTGCCTATTTCAAGAAATAGCAAATGGAATCACACATTTGGGAAAAAAAAAAACTGAAGGTAACTTAATTCTATCAAGATCAATGCAGATCTCAAATAATCACGAAGATTCCTAACTGCAGAAGGACCTTAAATAAATAGTCTGATAATCAGTGGTTGTGCGCGCTTAAAAATCTAAATGCTTTGTTTCACTTTATAGGGAATTGCATAATTTACCTAGAAGCACACATATCTGGTGCAAGTACAACCCCAAAAAAAGACTCAATCATTTCTTGCTGTATGCATTCACAAAAGGATTTCCAATAAAGCCACACATATCAAAGTAGTGTTTTCTTCAACCGATTTAATAATTTAATATATCAATAATTATCCTGGACTATTTACCTTTCAGCATTTGCAACAAGTAATGCTTGTAAAGCCCACTTAGAGTAGCATAAATTAGCTATATTCTTCAAAATTTTACCATCTTTTGGTTGTGTTGCAACGAGAGTAAAAACAACGGGAAGAATTACTGACCACTGCAAAAAACAGAAATGTTTTAGAGGAGAAAAGGAAACACAATGAGGAGTAATATTTAATTGGGGTTAGTAAAAGTTTTATTTTTCTAATACTTACTAGCTGGGCAGCACCAGGTTCCAAAAATATGGACAATGCATATGCTATACCAGTAACACAGTACACAAGACAAAGCAGCACAATATAATTATCAGCAAAAGTTGATCTCGGATTGGTGAAGAAATAGAACATAGAAAGGTACACCACAGGCTTGATCACTGTATTAAAATGATCTATGGTGTCTTTGGAGAGAAAATAAGCCAAGCTGCTCATGCCAGAATCACTCTCCCTCCAGTATTGTAATTTTTCCAAGGAAAACGATCTCAAGGCCGCAATCTTGCACAAAAGAGCTGAAATTTACAACAATGGATAAGAATAAAGCATTGCTCACGTGAATTCTAGGAAGATTATTTGCTATGATATTTATGACTTACACACAGCAATCACCGTATAGGTGTAACCAGCTTCACCAAACGTTTGCTCACTGCCTTTTGTAAGTGATCCTAAGGAGGCTCCAGCAAGTAACAAAATAAGATAATCTATGGCTTGCATCCTAGCTTCTCGTAACCGCTGCTTCCCAACCCTGAAATAACATTAGCATGGAGTAAGTACCATAAGCTAACAAAAAATGCAGATGACAAATTATTAAAAGTTTATAAGCTGCATTCAGTCCTGTAAAAACTATAGCACCAAATGGAGTTTGAAAAGAGAAATAATTATGCAAATCACCAAATATTAAGTGGCATGATTACCAGGGATAATAAGTTCCACTTTGGTTTCCCTTTATAGTTATATGGTAGCATACAAGGATAGGAAGACGTGGGGACGGAATTGACAATCATGTGTGATGTTTAATCAGGAGAATTATTTTGTAATTAAGTGCAAATTTCATTCTCTATTTATTAAGACAAATTTGTTAGTGATTTGATTTGTACAACTTTAATCATCCATTATTTCTTGCTTTCATTACCTATTATTTCTTTCCTTAATTAGTTGTAAACCGTCTATAAATTGAGACTGTATTAAAGGATATGGATACCAGAGTTATGTTATAGAAGGATATTAATATTAATTGTGTTTTTTCTAATTATTAGTTGTTTCTCTTTATAGAGGTGAATAACCTTTATTTTTGTTTTGTCTATTATGATTCTAGTATTTATTTGATTTATTATTTCTCTCTTTAGCTAGACCTAGAATAAGTGTATATATTCAAACTATTTGTTTTGATCTCAACAAACTAATATTAGAGATATTCATTCTCATATCATTTGTCTTCCTTTTACTCTTTTGTTCATCTCTGTTCTATTTTATAATATGGTGTCAGAGCTCTGATTAGAGCTCTGGTTGCTACATTTATCCATGGGTGAATTGTTGATCCTTACAAGATTTTTGTTCACCTTACCATGTTAGTTCATCAAATAATCCATCATTGAATAGAGTTTGCTCTCTCATTACACAACAAGAGAGACAAAAATTTTAGTGATCAATCCAAGGCAATGATTGTTACTAGCAAAGGAGGTTATGAAAACAATGTTACCATCTATGGCAGATGTGGGGGATACGGAAGAGGAAGCTATGGAAGAGAATATACTGCCAAAATTTGCAGTCATTGTGGAAAGACAGGGCATACCATTGATACATGCTATAAAAAGCATGGTTTTCCACCTCATTTCAAGTTTAGAAATCATAACCATGATCAGAGTCATACTAATGCAGTTTTTCATAATACAAATTTTAATAATAATGAGCAGAATCATGAAGGTTCGAAGTCAGAAGTGGAGTCTCAACAAATTGGTTTTACTCCTGAGCAGTATCAAACATTGTTAGCTCTTTTACAACAGGCCAAATCCAGTGACAATGTTTCTAGTCAAGTCTATGTTATTCCTTCCAACATGACAACACAAACTGGTAATGACTTTATTTCTTCCTTCAGTTCTTGGATTATTGATAGTAGTTCTACTGATCACATTTGTTCATCCTTAACTTATTTCACTTCATATCATCAAATTAATCCTATTTCCGTCATTGCTGCAACATTTTTTTCCTTATCTTTTCTGACCACCACCTTACACCATTGACCATCACCGACCACAACCGCCGACCACCGCCACCGTTTGCCGGAAACTGTCGTCGGAAAAAATTTTCGACAAACTTTTTTTTGTGAACAGGACCAAATTTTGTCAATCTGCAAAGCTCAGTTGGTTTTGAGCTTTCATGGACTCTCTTAGTAAGACATCTAGCTATTGTTCCTTAACTACGAGTGATAAGAGTTCTAGTTTCTTATCCTTTAATGCTTCTAGTACTGAAAATATCTAGATTATAGACTATGAGCTACAAATCCTATGACACGTCATTCCTCTTATTTTTCATCCTACACTGCTTTATCTGGTAACCAATATTACTGTTGCTAATGGTTCCAATACTCCCGTTACTGGTCGTGGTAACATTCACCTTCAACCTTCCTTTCCTTTAAAAAATGTGTTTCATGTTCCCAAACTATCCAATAACCTTTTGTCTATTCAAAAGGTCACCCAAGATTTAAATAGTGCAGTGGTATTTTTTCATTCCCATTGAGTTTTTCAGGATCTTGCCACGAGGAAGACTATTGGAATTGCTAAAGAGTAGGGCGGGTTAAATTATTTACAGCATGAAGAAAATAAAAAGTATGCTAGACTACAGGCACACACTTCTAATCTTCAACAAGGCTGTCAATCTTGGTCATCCTCTCAGATATGGTTTCAACACAGACGTCTTGGTCATCCTCCATTTAGTACCCTAAAGTCCTTATTTCTTGTTTTATTTACAAAAGTATTTGTTGAGTCTTTTCATTGTGATGTTTGTCAGTTTGCTAAACAACATCGGACAACTTTTCTTCCCAATGGTAATAAAAGTCCTAAACCTTTTGATCTTATTCATTCAGATGTATGAGGACCTTCACCTATTCGTAATATCTTGGGTGCAAAATGGTTTGTTTCATTTATTGATGATTGTACTTGGATTACCAGGATATTCCTCATGAAAGATAAGTCTGAAGTTTTTCACTTGTTTATAAAGTTTTACAAAATGATTCAAACACAATTTGAAAGTCCAATTAAGAGATTGCTTTCTGATAATGGAAGAGAATATGTGAACCAAAACCTTTCCAAATTCCTTCAGGGAAAATGGAGTTGTTCATGTATTAACTTGAGGTTACTAGAGCTTTGCTTTTCCAAACGTTTGTTCCTGAGTGCCACTTATTTGATTAATAGATTACACTCTCGGGTTCTAGAGGGTGTTACTTCTATTCAGCTTATGACCACATTCTATCCTTCTATTCCCATGTTGACTAGTCTTCAGAATTGTGTCTTTGGTTGTCCTGCTTTTGTCCATGTTCATAGTCCTTATCGAGGTAAGTTAGATCCTTGCGCTATCAAATGTGTTTTCATCGGTTATGCTCCCAACAAAAAAGGGTACAAATGTTATCACCCTCAAAGTCGTAAAGTCTATGTTTTCAAGAATGTCACCTTTCATGAAACAGAGTCTTTCTTTCCTAGTTCTCAACTTCAGGAGGAGAGTATTCAAAAAGCTGAGGATCTTGAGTTGCTACCTTTTCCTTTGTTGCAGGATTTCATCATGACAAAGACCATGCACCAACATCATTACCAGAGAAGAATAATGAGGACAAATATTTTGAAAGACCATATCAGCGAAGGCAACAAGAACCCGTCCTGGTCGAACAACAACTTCAATTGTCTGAATCGAAGGTAAGAACTCATACCTGTGAAACTCTTGAAGACACCTTAAATACTGCTTTTGAACCTAACCTAAATGATTTACCTATTGCCTTGAGAAAAGAAAAAATATCTTGTGCCAAATATCCTATATCCCAAATTGTGTCTACAAAAAAACTTTCTATGCAGCATCGAAGTTTTCTTTCAGCTATTGATTCTATCAGAATCCCTACATCAGTACAAGAAGCCTTAAAGGATGAGAACTGGATTCAAGCCATGAATGAAGAAATGAGTGCATTAGAAAGGAATGAGACTTGGGAGATTGTAGAGAGGCCAAAAGATAAGAAAGCAGTAGGTTGTAGGTGGGTATACACAGTTAAGTATAAGTCTGATGCACACTGGATCGATATAAACCAAAGTTGGTGGCAAAAGGGTATACTCAAATCTATAGGATCGATTATGAGGAAACTTTTGCTCCAGTGGCAAAAATGAATATAGTCAGGATTATTCTCTCTCTGACAGCACACTTTGGTTGGGCGATGCATCAATTTGATGTTAAAAATGCCTTCTTGCATGGAAGCTTGGAGGAAGAAGTATACATGGAGATTCCACCTGGTTATGGTGTTGTTAATGAAGGGAATAAGGTGTGCAGACTTAAGAAG
>Ga0123341_1001213_pt1 | contig 18729 bp, 20 predicted proteins | sample Turbeapinknodule_FD_89959 | JGI IMG/M metagenome (GOLD analysis project Ga0123341, IMG submission 89959) | Root nodule microbial communities of legume samples collected from Mexico - Turtle bean Mexico pink nodule | ecosystem: Host-associated > Plants > Roots > Nodule | place: Mexico: Nepantla...
AAATTAAATATATTTTAAAATAGAAAATATTAGTATAGATTAAACGAATGTTAAATTAAATAAATTTTAAAATAATAATAAAAAATTAAAAATAAATGTTAATTAGTTCATAACATTTGTTCGTAATGATAATATTTTTTTTATAAACATGTGAGAAATCAATATTTAGGAGACAATCTTAATACTTTATTTACGAGGAATCGATATGAATGCTTTATATATGTGCATTAATGTCAATCAAGATGGAATGTTATATGTTTTTATTGATTGAAACTATATACGAGTAATAAGGATTAATCTCATTTCCAGTTTTTTTTAATTGAATTATTTTACTCATTTATTTTGTTTTCATTTAATTTTTACGCAAACTTATGTCAATATCTTTCAAATCAAATTATTGTACATGTTATTATACTTAGTGAATGTAACAATTAAGATTTCAAATAATTATTCATTGTGGGTTCGATATCTGTCCTTAGGGACAAATTATACTTTTGACTTAGTACACTTGCCAAAAAAAGGTCAACATTCATACATGTAGGTAAAAGAAATTGTCGCCCATGACTCCAACGAGGTGTAAATCTAAAAACAACCTATGTATGAAACGCTAACTGAAGTCGCATTTTTATCTATAAAAATTGTTCAACCCACCAAGTGCAATAGATAAGCTCGGGCAACAATTGTCCATTGCCTATTACCACATGTGTCCTCATATACCTCTCTCAATGATGTGAGTTCATTTTAGCTTTGCACATGTTTTTAGGATTTTTACTTGGATTAAGATAGATTAACAATAATAGGTGAAACTCAATGAAGATTGCCACTAAACACAAACTTAACCAAGTGGTTAAGTACGAAGGTATCTTCAAAAGAGAAAAGGAACAAAAAAAAAACAAGTAATATGATGATGATGAGTAAGGAACTAAAGACAAGATAATGGAATGACATATGCAAAAAGGAAGGAAGAATAAAGGAAAGATTAAGATAAGAGATGAGAGGAAGCTTATGGATATGGGGAAAGTGAATCACACCACTAGGGGGAGGGAGTTCCATGATGAGTGAGAGAGAGTCGTCACTTGAATCAATCTTTGCTCAAGATAAGACTCAAAGAGAATTTGGAAATCATACAAGGAATCACTCTAACAGAGTTTCTTTACTTCAATTTCAATGTGCCTTAAAATGAGGTAAGACACTCTATTTATAGGTGAGAGTGCCTTGGAGAACAAGAGTGATTGGTAGGGGACGTAAATGAAGAGAAATCTTTTAGAAGGTAGGGCAACCTAGGGTGCCGCCCAAGCTAGAGGAAACCTTATAGAAACTAGGGTAAATGAGGCAAGGGGCGGTCATGTGAGGTGTTTCTAGAAGCTAGGTTGAGGTGGGCTTGGCACAAGTCTAATTTATGCTAACTACACCTTAATCTACTAGAATCATAAGCAAGGAAAGTAGTTGGTGCTCAGGTCCAATTATGTGGGCTTTGCTCCTGGTAATCCTCCAAGAAATAATAGGCTCTGAAGTAATGGCTATGGGCTGAACTAGACCTAGGTCTGGGTCTTGTGTCATGCTCCTGATCATCCTTCTGGAAGGTTGGACTAGCTTAGTGGTTGCTCTATCACTCAGGGTTCCATCACTCAACCAACTCAAATGCATATGACCACCCCTGAATTGTTTGGTTTCCAAAGTTGTTAAAGCACGATCAACATAGAGGGCCTCTAACAACAACTCTGTAGCTCCAACCACATCTAAAGTCACATATGTAAAATTACCCGATGATGGGTAGGTGCAACAAACTTGACATATCATTTAATGTGATGGTCATCTCACCGATAAATAAATGAAATGAAATTGTATCTTTGTTTTACTCCTCAATAAAGGCAACCAACAATCTTTGTTTGGAGCTTCGTAGCTAGCACAAACAAGACCAAATAAGATCGATAAGTTAACCGTAACTTATATCCGTTTATGTGGAGCTCCTAACTTATTCATCTTTTTGCCATGTGAGATCAACTTCAGCTCACTACAATCCTATAATTTCCCATGAATATGATTTTAGAATTTTTAATGCATAACCAATTAATTTGAATGTATGTATGTTGATATAATTACTTACTAATCCATTTCATATTTGTCGAAGAACATGTTCCTCATAATTGATAAACAATTACCTATCCATTGACCATATTGGATAAACATCATCCTCCACTATACAAGCCTCCTAAAGTATAATATTTTATTTTGCATGGTCATCATCAGTAATGTTACCGAGGCCTTTCCACTCTCTTTGTCTAATAGACATGATTAGGTGTACATGATTCGTTTGAGAATAATCTCCTTTAGTTTTAGCCATGATTACATGCATATAAATGAACAGAAGTAAGATTATAAATTACTAAACACCTAACAAAACATGTAAACATAAGCAAACCTAATGGATGGCTTTTATTTGAAAAGGGCACCATGGATGGCTTGCATTGCCACCGTTCTTCTTCTTCATTAATTGTTGGCATTGGTGGAGGTTGATTTAAGTTGTAGGGAGCAAAGGTGGAGATGTGGCTTGCGATGTTGAAGTGTTGATTGAATTTTGAAGGTAAGAGTTCAGTTTTGTTGAAGAGGATAGGGTGGTTATGGAGTTTTGAGGTTCTCAAAAATCGGGTTTCGCGACAATGCTATGGACATAGCAATCCGCAAGTGAGAAAATGACATACAAAATGACTGTTTCATAAGTCAAGTTTTTGTTTTCAAATGAAGGGGTGTTTCAAAAGCATTTATTAACTTATGAATTGGTGGATCTAGAAGCAATTTTTGACTTATGGATTGGAGGATCCATAATGTAATTTTTTACTTATGGGTGATGGATTCGAACTGCATTTTTTAATTTATGTTATTGAATCCCTTGTCCATAACCCTAACAATTGTATTGTAGAATCGAAAATTCGCCAAAAAAGTGGAACAACCAATCTGAAAAACAAAAAAAAATTACTTACCATCTTATTCGAACATAGAGTTGCTGCAGACACCATCGAACCACCACCAAACCGTCGAAAAATGAACCAACAGGAAAACCCAATGTTTACTTGAATTGTGGTTTTCTCCTTGTGCTTTTTGTTGTGAGCACACATATAGCGAAGAAGGAAATAGTAGGGAGTGGAATTGTGGATTTCTCCTAGTATGTGAGCTTAGGGTTTATAAAAAATTCCAGCGACACTTTTGTAATTGCACAAAATTGTAAAGGTGTAGGAAGAAAAATGTATGGATGCAGTAAGAAACACCCATCATGATTTCGCGTCCATCCTCCAAGATTAAACAAAAAAAATGGAGTTTCTTCCTGCACCCCTACGTTTTTTTCCTTCACACAACAATGCTATGCAAAGACAAAATTATCTGTTATTTTCTAAAAACTCTAAAACGCACCAAACTATTCACACTCTACTCTTTCTTCTTCTTTGCGCACAACACAAACCTACACCTTTCTCTGTCGCATAGACTTGCACCTTTCTTCTTCCTTACACAACACAAACTTACGCACATGAACCGACGACTTGAGGCGCATTTCGCTTAGTGGTGGTTAGGTAGTGTCTCTGACGGCTTGGTGGTGGTTCACTGGAGTCTCTACGCTGGCTCCGTGTTCGAAGAAGAAGGTAAGTAAAATTTTGTTTGGTTTTCATATTAGTAGTTCCATTTTTTTGCGGATTTTCATTTTTGCAATACGTATTGTATGGTTCCAGACAGAGCATTCCACAATGTGATTCCACAATATAGTTCCAGATTGAGTGATCCAAATTTTTTTTGGATAGGTGTGTTCAAAAGTTGTCCAAATTCGCGGATCCATGATGAGATTTAATGATTTGTATTCAACTTCTTAGGACGAGTGAGATTGAGTGCTTGTTTAAGTCAAAACCAAAAAAAGCGATTTGTAGAGCTTCTCGAATTCCTTACTCTCAAACTTGCTCATTCTATAATATAATTTTCCTTTCTCTTCGTACAAATGTCATGTACTGAGATTAAACTTTTCTAAAAAAAAAGTTTTTTTTGCTAAAACTGGCTTATACATTCATAACTATATTTATAAAAAAGGGAATCCGTAATATGTTTTTTATTTTCAAAAAACATGATTCCATAATATAGTTTTGGATTGAACGATCCAAAAATTTTCTGTATCGATCCATCCGTACCACGATCATGGATCATGATTTCCAAGAACCTAAAAACTCCATAACCATTCACCTCTTATAAAAAAAACTCTTTCTTAGTTTTAAAAGTCAATCAACACTTCGAAAACGCAACCCACTTCAGTAACGCAACCCACTCCTGCTGAGCGTCTACCAACATCTTAAATGAACGAAAAAAGGAATAGTGACAAAGAAACTCATCCACGGTGCCGTTTTTAAATAGAAGATCAAGACTAGTTTTGGGAATTTAAAAAATTATGGGGGTGTAGGAAGAAAAACGTAGGCTACAGGAAGAAACTCCCAAAAAAAAAAGAATTTTCAAGTCCTCTTGGGAAGCTAACTAGGCTCAGTGAGGAGCGAGTGAGAGAGCAAGCAAATCAAGTGCCCTTTTGGTACCTCGTGACCCGAACAAAAAGTTTCTCATTCTCATCTCTTCTATTTTGCTTCTCCTTCTGAATTCTGAAGATGTTTCTCACAAGGTGAATTCCCCACTTTTGCAGCAAAATTGCATTTCAATTTTGCTTCATTCAATGGAGGAACGGATTAGGTTTTTTCTGTTTGTTTAACTGTTTGTTGCGTGAGTGGCATAGGACTGAGTATGACCGAGGAGTCAACACCTTTTCTCCCGAAGGCCGTTTGTTTCAGGTTGAATTTGCAATTGAAGCAATCAAGGTTTGTCGCTTCACCTCCATCTATCTGTTCCTTCATTTTTTATCCATCTGTGACAAAAGTAGAGGTTACAATTGTTCTTATTGTTTGTAAATGGGTTTATATTGGATTGCAGCTTGGATCGACTGCGATTGGGCTGAAGACCAAAGAGGGTGTTGTCCTTGCAGTTGAAAAACGCATCACTTCTCCTCTGCTGGTTCGTTTATTAACATTTTATTTATGTTACTGGCTTTTTATTATCTTACTCTGACATTTCTACACATAAATGATAAACGTGCTATTAATTATTAACTATCATACTCAGTATCGTCGAACTAAGAGACACATAAATGTGCTTCACATAAATTGAATTTTGGGGGTCAAGCTGTTTGCTTTTGGTTGTACTTCCGAATCTTGATTGCTGATGTTAATTTTAGATGCAAAAGGTGTGTTGAGAATATATTCATATATTTTGAACAATAATGCTGTTTACCGTAATATTGTTTTATCCTTGTAGTCTTAATTTTTGTTTGGGGGTGAAAAGGGATCCTTTTCTTTCGGGGAGGGGGGGTTGATAAAGGCTTAGAAATTATATTATTAGGTTCTGATGGGTTGATAAAGGCTTAGAAAATATATTATTAGGTTCTGATGCACCTTGGGTCTCTACTTATATTGTAGCCACATTTATGGTTTATATGGATCTTATTTGAGATAGAGACACAATTATATTGTAGTGGGCACTTTGCTTTGCACTACCATTGATTAGCTTGCAAGAAATTCCTTTTCAGGAGCCTAGTAGTGTTGAGAAAATTATGGAAATTGATGACCACATTGGTTGTGCTATGAGTGGATTGATTGCGGATGCTCGAACACTCGTTGAGCATGCACGGGTTGAAACTCAGGTATTGTTAACCTTTTTGCATATATTATGTAGTTGATTGGCCAATGATTTATATATTTTGGAATATTGTTCACAGAATCATAGGTTCTCCTATGGTGAACCAATGACCGTTGAGTCCACTACCCAAGCTCTTTGTGATCTAGCCTTGCGTTTTGGTGAAGGTGATGAAGAATCCATGGTAAAGAGCTTCTCAGCTTTGATATTCAAGTCTATTGTTGGCCTTATATATTGCATTTGACAAATCTTGACTGGAGATATAAACAAGTGTTATTTACCTTATAAAAATTTTGGTATGCATAGAATTCCTTGTATGCATCAACTATTTAATGTTCGCCATTTATAAGTAAATGTGCAATTCCGGTGGCAGTTTGGTTTAGTAGCATGTGCCAACAAATATTTTTCTTTTTGTACAAAATACTAAATGGCTATGTTCCTGTTGCAGTGGATCATCATGTATGCATTCTAACATGCCATTTATTTTTTTCTTTGGCAGTCTAGACCATTTGGAGTATCTCTCCTCATTGCTGGACATGACGAGAATGGACCTTGCTTGTGAGTATTTATTTTGCCTATTATGCAATGGAGTTATTCTTTTGGCTCATTTTCTGTGTTTAGTCAGTGATTACATTAAAATTTGTCATTATTCATGTTATTATATTATGCTTTCTTTGGGGATCAGTGGAATTACAAAAGAAGGAATCTTGCACAAAATTTAGTTTCTTAGGAAGGGATTTTCTGCCTAATTCATTCTCATAAAACCAGTTTTGTGAGGTGAGATTTATATCCACTAGTATATTATAATTTGACCGTATATTTAATTGATGTGGGGTCTTTAACACACCTCCTTATGCTGAAGACTGGGCATCTTGAGTATGAGACTAGATATTTGTGGGTGTTTTGATAGTAGCCTAATAGTGGATGACATAAGAGACAAATCCAACAACTTGTTAGGATATACTATCTTAAAAAGTGGATTTATGCCTAACTTAACCTTTAAAACTAACTTGTAAGGTAAGGTTTTTACAAACTTATTAAGGGTGTCCCAAATCAAACCGTTAAAAAAAAAACAAAAATCTGATCCAAATTCGATAAATGAAAAAAATGACAACTTTTTAGATTTTTTTAAAGAACCAAAAGATTCCATTCGGTTTGTGGTTTAGATTTTCAGAACCGGTCCAAACCAAAAAATATACCTATAGTATATTATTATTTTAAGTTATAAATTTCAACCTAAATCTGAGTATAAATACCCAATCTAGGGGTGTTAGCATGTTGGGTAGGGTAGGGATTTGAGCAAACCCATTACCCAACCGTCTAAAAAATATGAGTTGGATTGGGTTGGGTTTCTGCATTTTTTATGTTAAACCCAATTCAACCCAACCCACTCTTATGCAGGTTGGATTGAGTTGAGTTAAATCGATCAAGATTTTGAAAATATTTTTTTTGTTAAAAATTGGAATTTTCAAGTATCAATCTAATTAAAATAAAACACAATCTTTACAAAAATTAATTCAAGGCTTTAAGTAAGCCAATAAGTCAAGTCATGACAAGTTTGTCCAAAATAATTCAAGACATGAAAAGAAAAACATAACACAATTTGTTGATGACACAAGTATAAGAGTGGGTCTTGAATCATCCATACTAAACCCATCACCCAACCCTTATAAGAGTGGGTTAGGTTGGTTTGAGTCGGGTTGGGTTGGGTCAGGTTTGACCCAATCATAAATGAAATCCAACCCAATCTAATTGAATCGGGTTGGGTGGTAATCCGACCCAATGAACACCCCTAACTCAATTTGACAAAGCTTCAAATGAACCAATAAATGTGGAGGAACATGAAGATTTGAATAAATAGGGATGCGTGTTGACAGTGAAGAAAGTAAAAGACAAACTGTGGAAGAACCAACATCTAATAATGATGCTGAAGATTCAGGTAACAAAAAGCATTGTAGGCCTAGATCTTAGTGCTGGGATCATTTTTCAAGAATTGATGGGACCTCTTAGAGCTAAATTTAATTGGTGTAGTAAGGATTATGCTGCAGATTCTCATAAAAATGGTACAAGTAATATTATAAACCATTTATTGCATAAATATTAAAGGTTTCCCAAGGAGAAACTTGATCCTTCTCAACAAACCCTTATTTTTTCAAAAAAATGAAAAAAAGATGGGAAAGGAAATTGTATTGTTCTAACTGGTGTTCATTTTGATGTTGATGCATGTAGGCAAGCTCTTGCCAGGATGATAATTGTGGATAAGTTTCCTTTTAAGTTTGTTGAGGGATAGGGATTCCTTTTTTTTATGAGTATTTTACAATCTAAATTCTCAATTTTGGGAAGGATTTCGATTGTCAGGGATTGTTGCAGTATTTAGCTTAATGAAAACATAAGTTGAAAGATATGTTTAGTCATTCAAATCAAGGTGTAAGTTTCACAAAACTGATTGTTGGACCTCGGAGAAAAATATAAGTTATCTTTGTCTTACGACACATTTCTGCTCATTATATTTTATATATTTTTAGAACTGGGTCCAATCCCACCACTAACTGAACAATTACAAATTGTTCAGTTAGTGGTTTCGAGAACAATTACAAATTTTGCTTATTGACCAAGATCATAGGGGGGTTAGGGAATAGTTACGTATCAAGAATTCCTTTTCTCTCTCTTTTCCCCACTTTAGGAAGGGTCCTCCTCCACTCTTGTCACTTGAAGCCTTTCTTTCTACTTTGAGCCTGTTTGTTTCAGCTTAAAAAGTAATTTAAGATGGTGATAAATGTAAGTTTTTCTAGAGTTTGTTTTAGAAGCTGTTTATAACAGTTTCTCAAAGTAATATAAAACCTGGTCTTTTTCAGATTCTACTTTTTCTGAAAACGCTTATGGTTTACTCAAACATGTTATAACATATTTCAAAAGAGATTTAATTTTTTTTAGAAGGCACTTTATATTTTGCCTTCCTTTGTCAAAGGAAGTAGCAATTGCACTTATTTCATAGTAATGTTGTACTGTCTCGCCTTATCACTCTTTTTATGGTTTAAAGAGAATATTATTTTAGGTTCGACACTGTACAACCTTCTCTTACCATTGATTTGTAGCATAATTTTGTCGTGTTTCAGCCGTCTACCCTGCTAGTTCAACTGTCAATAAGTGTATGTATTGGTATTTTAGCTTTAGTTGATTGCTATGATACACCGATACTTCAATGTGTATCATGTATCCTTGTCTCGTATCCGATGCTCTAGGATACTTAACCAATACTTGTCATTGAAATGTCTAATCTTTAAAGCACTAATATTTTTATGATGATGCTAATTTATAATTTTGTATTTTGGCAATGTTTAATAAATGTGATTTTAATTTGAATTTACAGAATTGCAATTATATATTTATTATATTTTAAGATTTTTTATACATTTTTCAATAGGTATATGTCACTTATCGTATCCGCTTATCTTCAAAATATAAGCGTTTTGCCGTATCGGATACACATCTTATCCATGCATCATAGGTTCATTGTTACAACTTGCTAGTTTTCCTATTGAATAGAGAGGTTCACAGTTCAATTGTAAAGTGTAAACAATTTCATGTTCATGAATACCACCAGAGACACACTAAGGCAGATCATGGTATTCTGTTTTTGTCGTCACCGGCAATATGTACTTTTATATTGCAGCTGGGCTTTTTTTAAGACCTTTTCAATTTGGACTTATGCTACTGAATTGATATGTTCCAATTATCAGATATTACACTGATCCATCTGGCACGTTTTGGCAATGCAATGGAAAAGCTATCGGTTCTGGGTCAGAAGGCGCAGACAGTTCTCTACAAGAGCAATTCAACAAGGTACGAACAATTTAATCTTGATTGTTTCTAACCTTCTTTTTATAACATTAAACTTAAATTCACTAGGGTTGGAAAATGAACAAAGAGTGAAAACAAACAGAAATGAGGAGACCTCATTCTCACCACTCTTGATAGGAGAGGTAGTAGAGTGAAAGCATGCTATACAATAATTACCTTCCATTTTAAATAATGTATCAAAAGAAGTAATATTATTCCAATAATATTTTTCATTTACTGGACTAAAAAAGTTTCAACTTTACCTTCCAAGTTTACCTAATTTTTAATTTACTTACTGAGAGAATAAAACAAACCCAAACCCATATGCAGAAATGTTTTCTATTTAATCCTATTTTTATTCCTCTCTTACCATGTAAATTAAGTATACTTAAGTTAACTAACTATTTAGTTTACATTATTCCTTCTTTTTGTCATTCCTGTTTACATTGCTACGTAGCATAATGGCTTTTGTCTAACTTCCTGTTCACCATCCGTGTATTATCTTGGAAAATGTTAAACTAGCAAATTTTTCTGATAATTTGTTTGTCAAATTAATGCAATGCCGTTATCAAGTTGTTGCTCAATTGTTTTTGTCTATCCACTGCCAATGTTGGTCCGAAAGATTATTTCGCATGCTGGACTCTTGTTTTTAGCCCAGAGTAGTCAAAATAATTTATTATTATTCTAAAATTACGCTGAACATAACATGATGGGTTTAAAACAATACAATTTGGTGTTAATTTATTATTTTGTGCAGGACCTAACCCTTCAAGAAGCCGAGACCATTGCTTTATCCATTTTGAAGCAAGTTATGGAAGAGAAGGTATGTTGTTACCCTGCTACATTTTTATAGGATTGATTGTTACCCTGAATGGGATGGAAAATAAATTATAATCCTTTATTTTGTATTTTCATATCAGGTCACTCCCAACAACGTTGACATTGCCAGGGTGGCTCCAACATATCATCTTTATACCCCCTCTGAGGTGGAAGCTGTGATAAGTCGTCTATGATTTTCTTTCGTGATTTTTCCTAATTTTTAAGTCTTATGCGGGAACTTTTTTTCGTGGATGATGCTACATGTGGTGCTACACTTGTGGCCAAGTTGTACGCTGTACGAGATTATGGTGTCTTATTGAGGACTAGCCAAGGATTACAACTTCCAATGATCCCGGATGGGGAAACCAAGGAAAAACGAATTACAAAATATGCTATTAAAAAAATTTAAGATTTTTTTTTTCAGCCGTTTTTTAATCCTTGTGGAAGAAAATTGCCTTGATCGAATGTATTATCTTAAATACAGTTTGATGTTAGATAGTTTAAAAAATTATCCTATCGGATTTTATTATAAAAAATTATTTATATTTCAACATACAAGTATATTTTTTTAAAATATAAATCTAATAAAATTTTAGAGATGTTTTTAATTGTTTTAATAAAATAGCTCAAACTAACGGGCAAGTTAATTTATGGATTAATTTTTAATCTGTGTTTTTCTTTTACATTATTATGCTCTTGACGCGTAAACTCTATTGGTTCTTAATCTATGTTCATTTTCTTTTCCATACCATTTTTTGTTTACTTGATCATTCTCACGGATTAACCATGTTCCTAAATGCTATGAATTATATAGTCTAGTTAAGGTATAGTGTAATTAATTTTAAGTGATTTGTGTAATTTGTTTGATAATGTTTGGTCCAACGTCTTTCCTGAAGATACAGTTGTAGTATCTAATGTTTTTGGTGGACGTGGTTTAACACGTTTGAAATGTGTCTAATGACATTGTGAAAAGGAGATACGGGTATGCAAAGGGAAGATGTTGCTGTGGCCTCGTTTGTTACACATACATGAAATCATATCATGCGTGTAAGAAGCTATACATGGCTACATTATGAATAAGGAAAATAAATTGATTGTAAGCGTTCTCCCTCACTTGAGCATGTTTCAAAACTGATTAGGGCAGAATATAGAAGCTTAGGAATTATATCCTCCAGAAATAGATGTCCACCTTTAATGGATATGTCTTTAATCCACTAGCCGTCTACTTTTGGACACTCTTTGTTTTTGAAACAGCAATGTTTAGTCTAAAAGCTTAGAAGTTCGTGTACAATATTGAAGGTGGCTCAGAAACATGGATCTAAAATGCATCACAACGAAGCTCCGCAGGCCATTAAACAATAGTCATCAAAGAGGCTATAGCTTATTAAGGATTACTTTTTGTTGCTTGGTCAATGGTGGACAACCTAGCATAACTTATTGTTTGCAGAAACATGTGCAACACGCACAACACCTTCCACATAATGAAAAAGATACCGAATCGATCCTTTTCTTTCGGGGAAAGTACGTTTTAACATGTATAAATGGATTAGTTGTTTTATTTTAAATCTATAAATTGAAATTCAAAATTTATCCAATCCATCCATTCCACACCCCTGTTCAGTATAGCAAAATGTAAACCCTCTCAAGTAGCCAAAAAACAAGTGAACAAGGAGCAGATACTATTATTTTATTCATGTGAGGAGGGATCATGTTTCCATGGCAACCCATAAATTACAGACATTCTAGACTTATTTTACTTGGCAATAAAACAAGCGAGTGGAAGATAATGGAAACACCAGGATCCTCACTTATATTACTCTTCACAAGGAGTTCATTTGTCTTTAATAGAATAGGATTGGAGGCAGAAACTGAATCAAAGATCAATTTTACCGGCCAAGTACCAAGAGTGTATTGCTAGACTCCCAAAGGACATTATATTGGCAAGGGACGATAATCCATGAATCATACCAAATTTCTTATTCATGGCTTTAAGTTTTGGGTTTGACTTAGCAACTTCCACATTTTTTGACCACCCAACTTCCTCCCCTATATTGCTTTCTCTCTCCACTTTATGCCTTTGCTTCATCATCTGCATCAGAAAAATGTAATGGTCTGATTCATAAACTATCAAATAGTATAGTAACTAGTATTAAAAAAATAGTATAATCAATGTTGGCAGCTTAACAGCATAAAATGTTGACATGACTCAGATAGTAGTTTAAGATACTGCCATAAAAATGTGACAGGTGAAAAAGAAGAAAGGTAAAAGGAAAACCTAGGAGGAAAAGTGGAAAATAACAGTAAATGTGCGAGCAGTAGAAGAAATACGAGATTAGAAACCTCTACAAATCATGAAATTTACTGATGATTAAATAAAAAATGTGATTTTAATAATGGAACAATACTCAATAAATGAAAGCAATATTAAAGCAAAAGCATGAAGGTCCAAAATCCTTGAGTTCTCATTCAACAATAGTGGAAAGACCGAAAAAATGGTTATCAGAGAGCACTGATAAAGATGATGATAATAATAGTAATAATAATAATAGAAGTCAGAATCAACATAATGACAATAAATTGGGCTCAGTTATAGATCTTCCCTTTTAGATAAAAATGGGAATGGCAAGAAATCAGCAGCCAACTTATCAAATTTAAGATGAACATAAGTCCTCACTCTAGTTCATTTATAGACGCATCAAACTAGACAAGATCTTAAAATGGAATGAAGCTTCTTTAACCGTTGACACTCAAGGTTTTACATATTTGCAGGTGCATGAAATTTTGAGACACAACTTGACTTTGGCAAACTAATTTTGCTAAGCATGCATATAGAAAAAAAAAACACATATACCAACACTTCGGTCTTTACTACAAATACATAGCCCAAGTGATACTTTATACCAATCAATCTGCCATTTTAACTTTCCACGTTCCAACACAAAGTAAAACAGTTAACATTCCAACTCCTCAGAAAATTCATTTCCACCCCTCCACTTCCAATCAAATGACTCTAGTCACTGTAACTAATAGGGAGCAACATTTAAAGACCTTGTTTGTTTTACTTGTGACAACGATGAATCCATGCTAATAAAATTTTTCTTTACCTCGATGGTCATAGGTGTGAAGACAAACAAGTTGGTAAGATTGAACGCAAAGGAAGAGAGCAAAAACCCAAGCTGGTATCTCTCAGTAGTGGATGAAGTTTTCCACGGGTGAAGGTACCCAAAGGAAGCCACCGATATGGCGCAACACGCACCCACCATCGAGAAATACGCCGGAAACATCTTGCTTTGCAGGTTCCCAAACTGATGCCGCGGCAGATTTCTGAAATATAAAATTCAACAAAATCATAACCCGATTCTCACAGCCACAACAAAGCATTCAATAATTGCCAGAGATCCCACGCCATCTATAAAGTATATAAAAAAGCCCCAAGCCTCCTAAGGTGAAATTAGACCCAAACTGAGATTCTTAAGAACGATTGAGAAAAAGAAAATAGGGGTGATAAAAAATGCGTACTTAAACATGATGATGCCGCCGATGAAGGTGACCCATAGAGCGGCGCCGAATGCGGTGGAGAAGCTGAGGAGGTGAGCGAGTTTGAGGTAGGTGGAAAGAGTGGTTGATTTTGAAGTCAGAGTCTCCGGTGAGAATATGACTCCGATGGCTAAGAAAGCCACGGCGGCGATGAAGCGACTAAGCCAACCCATGCAGAAGAAGATGAGAGTGATTGAATGAGAGAGTGAACAGTTAGTGTTGCTCTGCTTCTACCAAGGGACTACACTGAAGAAGTTGTTTATAAGTTGAAGAAAACTAGATGCTATTAATTTTTTCTACCTACCAAACCGAACCCAACCTACCGGCTCTCGTTGAAAATAAAACCCGGTTTAGTTAACTTCCTTTCGTTCTGGAACATTCGGCCCGGCCCAACTCTCTATGGACCAAATGAGCCCATGTTGGGATTTCACGATTTCATCATCCCGCCTCCAAAATCAAAACGACGAGACAAATAAAAATTCCCTCGCTTTTATTTATTTTTTCAAATAAATAATAAATAACTAGTTTCCATATCAAGTCTTCCTCAACAAGTTTGTTTATCATTCTGCCGCTTCTTTCTTCTGTTTCGGCTTCACATGATGGAAACCAGTTACGCATCGCGAGTGTTTCGCGGTGTTCGGTTCGTTCTCCGTGGCTTCAATCCCGCCGCCGAAAGCCAGGTTTCTCTTTATCCTTCTCTCTTCTGTTTCCTGACAGGGTTTCTCTTCTGCCGTTTTAGTTTTTTTTTTTTTTTTTATTTATCCCTTGAATTGCTGCTTGTGATTTTGTAGATCCGGCTTAAGCTTGAGGATGGCGGTGGAATTGACGCCGAGCAGTACGGTGGGAGTTGCACGCATGTCATTGTCGATAAGATTGCTTATGTGAGTTCAGTACGATTCGCTTTTCTTTAACCCTATCATTGGCCTTCATTTCTAAGAGAGGGAGAATCGTGTGTTGATTGTGTAGGACGATCCTCTGTGTGTTACTGTTAGAAATGATCGGAAGACGCTCGTCACTGCACTGTGGGTTGATCACAGTGCTGATATTGGAATGCCCGTTGATGCTTCTTCGGTTAGTTTCTTCTTCCATTCCCTTAATTGAAGTGCCTTTCTTTATCATGAAATGTTGAGTTGAGTCCGCTTGGAGCAACTTTTTGGACTTTTCTTATGAAACTACCTAATGCTATCTGCATAAGGTGTCCCCTAGGTAGTATAAGATAATAACTTACAGTTTGTATGAAAATAATTCAGTGAATTCTTTTTTAAGTTTTGAAACAACTTATGTATTAATCCTTATACTATAAACATTTATTTAGTAAGTACTTGATTCAGCTGTTTACTTTCTCTTCGTGCTGTAGCTCAACCCGGGGGAAAGACTTGGTTAGTTCACATTATAAAAAAATAAAAAAAGATTAGAAATTCTGACCAATTAGTTAATTGGTTTTGTTTACACTGTGTCCAGAATTCTTTTAACTTCCAAGTCACTTTGAAAGCCACTATGTGGTTGTTAGGAATACAAGTGTGAGTTTTAGTTCCATATTGAGTAGAAATAAGAAAGTTGAGCACCATATAAAAAAGAAAACTCATTGTTTTAAGATTTTTGGGTTGGAGGGTGATGTGAATCACTTATGTGGATTTGACTTAGGTTTCATTATTGTTGAATCTATTCAGTGAATTCCCCCAACAGTTTGTTCTCCTTTGTAGGATAAATTTGTTGTAGTTTTCCCCTTCAACTGAACAAATTGAGTTTTCCATTTGGCAGGTTATGTATAGACCTCCTAAAGACTTAGATGGAATACCAGGTGCAAAAGGTTTGATAATGTGCTTGACTGGTTATCTGCGCCAGGATCGGGATGACATTATGGTGGGTATCTGTTATACTTCATCGTGTGATTTGTTCCAGGAGTTTGTGCGCTTTGTTTTGTGAATTTACTTGAATTCTCCTTATTTTCCCTTTTAGACAATGGTTGGCCTGATGGGTGCACATTTTTCCAAACCATTGGTGGCGAACAAGGTTACTCATCTCATATGCTATAAATTTGAAGGTTTGTGTTGTTTTCTTAAATCCTGGCATTTAACTGCGTGTGTATGCTATTTTTGTTCTCCTAATTGCTTTATGTTACATTATTCATGCTTATGATTATTCCGTTTTGTTGGTTAATTCCGTTTTAAAATCCGACTTTCAATATAGGAGAGAAGTATGTGCTTGCAAAGAGATTGGGCACAATAAAGCTAGTTAATCATCGTTGGTTGGAAGATTGGTATGTATGTATATTCTGCTAACTTTACATGGATGTGAATGAATCTCATCTATTTGATCCTTTTCTTTTGACTTGTTGGTATTATATAATAAATTTTAAGTTTTCTTCAAATAAAGTTCTGTTTATTTTTTTCAGCTTGAAGGAATGGGTGCTTCTTCCTGAAGACAAATATAACAAGAGGTTAGCCGTTGTATCACTTACGAGTGCAAATATAATTTAGAACAAATTTTTATCCACATCCTAGCATGCAAGTGTAACATTTCACATATTATGTTCATGGAGGCTGAATGGGTACAGAATTCTTCTTTCTATGCTTGCATATTTATCAAACTGTTCTATATTTGGAGATTGTCTACATACACTTTGTTTCGTGTTATTTGTTGACCTTGATAATGATTGCGGAAAATAATCTCATTGCTCAAGAAAAAGATAGCTTAACTGTACGTGGGTAGAATATAAGATGTCATTTGCTTTACTCAACATCTTAATGCCAATAAGAATAATGCACCATGTGCTCATTAGTTCTCGCACTCTTTGGCATTTCTAGATGATTTATGATGTACACTCGTGCACTTGCCATGTTCAAATAGTGTCACGTAATAGGGGGGATTTATATAATTGCACTTTAAACTAACTGTCATCGAGTCATGTGGTTGAATTACTGAAATAGTCATACAATATAAAAATTGAGAATGCAGCTTACTGTAAGAGGCATTTCAGCTTATCGTTGAAGATTTGTGATTAAATAACTTTTTCTTCCTAACATGATTTTATTTTCCCTAATCTTTTAAAAGATCTTGTCTTCTCAACTAATTACTGAAGCTTTGTTCCTTATCAATAGTGGTTTTGAACTAGAGACGATGGAGGAAGAGGCTAAGGATTCTGAAGAAGAGGGTGAAGATTCTAAGCTGGGAAAATCAGGGGGGAGAAATATAAAACAAAGCCCCGTTAATTCGAAATTTGACCAAGCTGCAACTCATGGATTGTTGAAATCAGTAATAGAGGCATCGAACAACTTACCAGATTCTACTGGTTCACGGGTTTTGCCAAATGTAAAAAATGGTGAAGACTCTTTAACCATTCCAGGAAAGAAGAGAAAATCTGATCGAGACTTTAGCTTTCAGAATGTTGATGATTCAAAGATAAGCTATCAGACTCCTGATATTTCTAGATTACCTGACAAATATACAAAGACGACTGAGTCTAAGAATGCTGATTTTCCAAAGGCACTTGGGTGCCAGGGCCCTGGAAATACGGCAAATACAAAATCATCTGGTCAGCAGTCCGGTCTGCATGATAACACTATGGAGTCTGAGAAGTTGATAAGTAACTTGACATCAACTTCTGCAAGTGCAGCTGGAGTTGCACATTCAAATGAAAAGCTTAGAACTACTAGTTATTCTAAGAAGAACCAAAGGGATTTTTCTGTCCCAAGGATCTTAGATGGAAGCTCAGGCAGAGAAGGAAACAAATGTGAAAACAGTAAGGTTCACGAGGCAATTGAGTTTATCAAATCTACCAGTGTTGAAATTTCTGGGAGAGTAAATGATTTTACTAAAGAGGAGGAACCAATTAGTTTATTGCCTCAAAAGAGGATAAATGAAACTTCTTTTACGAAATTAAAATCAAGAAAGGTGTCTTCTGATGCAAAAATCTCCATCCAATCAGCAAATGGTAAATCTCAAGGATTAAAAGGGACATCTCTGGTTGATGAGCCACCCAAAGCTGATGACTATTGTTCTAAAGGCAAAGATGGTATGAATAACTCAAACACTTGCTTAGTTTCAAAACCTGCTGGTTCTAACTACAACTCACTAGCATTTGATGAGCGTTTCTCAAGAAATGCAAGCCCAGAATCTGCTCAGTGTGATAGTGTCTATCAGAATAGTCCACAAACAGCTGTTCATAGCTTAAGTGAGTCTAAAACTAATGGCAAGCCTGGAGTCACAAGTTCTGCAATGCGTCAAGTTGGTGGTAATGAAGCAGGGCAACATTTCAGTAAAAGTATTGATTGTTCATCAATGGGAAATAAAAACTCAAATAATGTGAAATCCGCTGGTTGTACTAACTTGGATTTAAGCAATGAAGAATGTAATAAACAGGTTAGAAAATCACCCAGAAAGAAGTCAGTTGCTAAGAGAATTTCGGGTTCTAAACCTATAGTAGGTGCCACTGCTAGAGATAAAAGATCACTTTCCCTGAATAAAACTATCCTGCAAAGTGAAGGTGTAACTTTATCCAGCGGAAGCAAAGAGATATGTGATGCGAAGATGCATAAGGGATGTCCCCAAAGCAGGGATATTAACAATACGATGGAGCAAGAAGCAGTTAGTAAAAATACAGACTATGCTTCTGACAGAGCTGAGTTCTTGACGGATGAAACCGAGGCTCCAGATGATAAATGTGAATTTGAATTTGGAATGGCCCTAAATGAAGAATCAGTTCATCCTTCGGAAAAGCCAAATAGAGCTACAGAAGAGAAGTCAGAAGCAATTTGCCCTGCAACAAAATGTGAAGAGGCAAAGAAAGGCACAAATAAAACAGAAATTCAGAAAACGTCTTCA
>Ga0123341_1001215_pt1 | contig 18726 bp, 14 predicted proteins | sample Turbeapinknodule_FD_89959 | JGI IMG/M metagenome (GOLD analysis project Ga0123341, IMG submission 89959) | Root nodule microbial communities of legume samples collected from Mexico - Turtle bean Mexico pink nodule | ecosystem: Host-associated > Plants > Roots > Nodule | place: Mexico: Nepantla...
GATAATAATAGTATTGTTAAAAATAATTATGACAATAATTATAATAATAATATTAATAATTTTTTTATTACTAATAATAATTTATGATAACAACAAGTTGAATTTTACAAATTCACTTAGTCGATTTAAATTCGTTTGGCGAATTTATTCCCTTGAGCTTATTTTATTAATTTCACTATACATTAAAAAATAAATATTTAAAAAGTGATTTTTTTTATAAAAGCTTTTATGTTATTATATAATTTGACATCTCAGTTAAGCTGACACCTAAAGTGACAACAATCGTCTGTCATCACATGAAAAAAAAGTATTATTAAAAAAATAAAAATAAAGAAAATACAAAAAGAATATGGGAAACTAGACCAAAACCCATATGTTAACAAAAATGATATATATGTAGACTATACATATTCATAAAGAATTATAAAAATAGACCAGATGAAAGTCTATTATACAAATGAAATTATTCTCTGTGAATAAATCTTAAATTAACTAATTTATCAACACACACATTCTTTTCATGAATAAATATGAGTAACTTTAAACCTAATTTTCCTACCGTAATTAAAACAAGTATTCTATAGAGTACAAAACATTTACGGAACATTAATTATAGTAGTAAATGCAGCACAAAAAGGCAAAATGACATTGAAGTCATATATTAGTAAGTCTCATCTTTTGAGTCTTTCAGCAAACCATTATGGTCTGAACTTCAAAAAAATCCAGAGAAAACACTAATAACTCTCCCACTTCCCCCATACTCTCATGGAAAATACATCTACAAGTAGCAAGATCAAGATATTCCCTAACAACCCCATCAATGTAGCCCCATCAATGTTAATTTTAACTCATAACAGGAAGAAGACAATTTAGAAACTCTCATAGGAAGAAGACAATTTAAAAAAGTGAATTTATATACTAGAGTGATGGGTGATTAATGTTGCGAATAAGTATAATTTAAGTCATAAATTTGAAATAATATCTGAATTATGGATTGAAATTGTGTATTAAGTTGTGAAACTTATAGGTACAAATATTTAGACTTTATTAAGTATTTAAATAATGTAGTAAAATAAACGTGTTAGTTTTTTTTATAAAACTCATTAATGTAAATGTCTTATTATTAATGTTCAGATAAAGTTATCACGTGTTATAGTTATATTTTGTTGTTATGTTTGGTATTACTATTTTACTATTAAATGCAATATTTAAGAATTAATTTAATGTTGAATTATATTTTAAATGACGCATGAAATTATAAAATTTAAGAATCAGTTTGTATTTACTTTCAATGCATTAAGGGCTATGAAACTTGGTAATGAGGTGTCCAATTCAAAAAGTATTTGTAAGATTTCTGACAATTGTAGTACGATTCTAACACAATTTTAAAAAGGAAAAATACATTAATTTTTTAAAAATTCAAAATTTTATTGTATAAATTTTTATTATGATTATAAAAATTAGAAACAAATCCTTGTAAATCAGTTATGAAAAACATCTTTCTGCTCCAAAAAATAATCTGAAACATACTTGTGTATATAAATCTTTATTGTCAATTTATATAATTCATAATTATATAATATATAGATCCGTGTCCCATGTCTTACATGTTAGAGATTTTACGTATCTTCGTGTATTCGTATCAGTATGTGTGTCAGTGTCTCTGCTAAAATTTAACTGGAAAGTAACCATTTGTTTTTTGAAAATTCTGAAAAAATAGGACGACGTCGTTTGGAAGACCCATATCGAGTTATTGTCCGCGTGTGCATTACATGGCCCAGACAGTGGGAAAAAGCACGCAATCCAAAAGCACGTTGTTTTTTGTCGAAAGATTCGTGTCTTTCTTTTCTTCCTTTTTCCCTTCTCACAAACAAACAAACAAACCCTTCTCTTATCTCTCTTTCCCTCAATTTCTGGGAATTACTGTCCCCTCCTGCATTAAACAGTTTCACACCTCAATTCAGAAGCACGTTAAAAATAAAAAAAATCCCTTTTTTGCATAATTCCGCAACATCCACGCTTTTTTTCATACATTTGAAAAATACCCAAAAAACGAAAGAGACAATTTTTGTACAGAGGAAAGGAGAATAATTACTTGTGTGGGTGAAATTGTTTGTTCCATTTTCTCTTTCTATTGTACAAACCGCATCTGATTCTATCTTCAACAACACCAGTAGTTGTAGCAGTAGCAATAGTAGTGGAAACTGACTCACTCTTTTGCTGCTCAAAATATATTCATTCTGACAACCCAAAAGTCAAACAAAGAAAACCACCAAAAGGTAACTGAACTAGATATAGATACATGAAAAAAAGCCTCATGCTTTGTCTCCTTTTACATCAAGTGTGACAAGCTTCATTTTTTCTGTAAATAAAAAAAAGTTCCTCTCTTTCTGTTTTTTTCCTTCTTTTTTGATTAAATTATATATGTGTATATATATGGTGACGTATTCTTGTTTAATAATTCGGAAGGGTATAAGGCTAGCGTTTGAAAGTTGGTGTCTTTTGGTTAGGTGGGTTCACGGGTAGGCTTTTTATTTTTCTGGTGAGGGCAAGATCACAGAATTGGGGAGAGATGAGTTCGCTCTTGAAGCTTTCAAGGAGGGCCTTGGAAACAGAGATGCCCGTTATGGTTCAGGTACTCTCAGTGCTCACTCTCATGCCATTTTTTTCTTCATTGGAATTTGATCCCTTCCAATGGGTGTTTGTTTGTGTTTTGGATTGATGATGTTTGGTTTGGTTTGATTTGAGAATAAAATGTTTTTGATAACCAAGGGTGTTGGTGTCTGTGTGTTTGCAGATGCAGGAAGTGATCCGAGGATCTAAAAATGCCGTGTCTTTGGCCCAGGTCTTTTTTTGTCTCTCCAATGCTTGTTTATAGTAATTAATCCAACCCATTGGTGATTTTTGCGAGGCACTCGGAGAAGGAGATGGGGTTTTCAATGTTTGATTATACATTAGTTTAACTTGCTTGGGAGTTTGGTGTGCTTTGGAGAGAGATTGAGAAATGAGAACAATTTTATTTTCTACTATTTAAGAATTGGGTCGTGTTTTAGTGCAGTTTAGATGGGTTTGTTCCTTTTAGTAAACTGTAAATGATGATTATGGGCACGGCCTTAAAATGCTTGGGAAGACTGTTTTATAAATCTACTTCCTTCTTGATCTACAAAATGGCTGAGCCACAACATTTTTTATGAGAAACAGGAAATGAGATTAACATAATTATAGTTTTGGTTGTGTTGCTCTATTTGAATGTTAATCATGACCTCAATTTCCAAAGGTTGATTTCAAGTTGAATTTAGGGCATGGTTTATGTGATCTAGCTTACATATAGAACTGAGAGCTAAAGTGAAGGCCATGTGGTTTTGATTATGCATCTGATTTTGGTTCAACGCATTTAATAATCAACTGAAGTTTGTCCATCAGCTTTTAAATTTTATTGCTCTGACTTCTGACAACTGGGATTCTTTTGATTTCAATGTATTACTGTTTGCTTCTTAGCTGCAATTTGTAATGTTTTTTTTTTAAAATTATCTACTGTAGGGTGTGGTTCATTGGCAACCTCCCGAGCAAGCTTTGAAAAAGGTGAAAGAACTTGTATCTGATCCTATAGTCAGTCGATATGGTAATGATGAAGGTATTCCTGAACTCAGAGAAGCATTAAGAAAAAAGGTAAATGGTATAATTTCGTCCTACAATCTGCATTCTGTACTAGTGGGAATTTGGAAAGTCAAGTTATCTGTTTGAAGTTCTTCGTTTGATCAGAGCTTGAGGTTTGCATCCATGTTGAAATTCTTAGAATGTCTCATTTGTAGCAGTTGAATTGGACAATGCGAAGCATTTTACTCCATAAATTTTGATAGTTGTTTTGTTTCTTTCAAGGATGATTACCTTTGTTATTTATGCAAGGTGATATGCACTACCTTTGTTACTTTATTTAACAACGTTTTCTCATAGAAGTCAGGCATTAGCTGATTTATAATTTGTTAAAGATGTCATATTTTATGCTTTTTTCCCTTCACTGGTCAATTTTTTTGCACATACATTGTTTTTACTTTTCATAAGCACTTGGTTATGTTAAATATAGCTGTAATCCATCATGGTCTCTCCCTCCTTATATGTTGCTTAATTGCTTTCATTGCAAGGTGTTTTGTATCTTACTGCTCTGATAAATTATTTTGCAATATGAAAATTGGATCTCGGTGACCAATGAATTAACTCATGAGCTTTTATCACTTCCATGCAGTTGCGTAATGAAAATAATTTGTGCAAATCTTCAGTAATGGTTACAGCAGGGGCCAATCAGGTGAGGTTATCAATAACATTCGACCTGTAATTTTTGTTTTATGTTCATTCTTTTGTCACATCCTAGAAAAGCTAACACAGTTTCTGAAAAGGTGAAGCATTAGCATTTCAGCTTCCATTTGACTTCTTTATAACCATTTATTAAATTTAGCCTTTCTTGATTTCTTATGTGAAAATTTCATCTATAGCCATAATAGTGTTGTTACTTCTTCCTGAAGCTCAAAAAGCATTTGAAAGGACAAGTATCTGATAGGACTAGCATGGTTTTTGTTACTGTGGAGACAGTAACTCTTAGAGTTGACTGGATTAGCTCAACAGTTTATAGCTTCTATGACTTGTTGTCTGTTAATTTTATGCTACTTTGACATCTCCGAGTTTAATCTTTCCCATCTCAAAAACCTGTGGTAACTCATTCTATTCCAACAAATACAGGCATTTGTAAATCTAGTTCTTACTCTGTGTGATCCGGAGGATTCCGTGGTTCTGTTTGCTCCTTACTACTTCAATGCGTACATGTCCTTCCAGATGACTGGTGTTACCAATATACTAGTTGGTCCTGGTAGCCCAGATACACTTCATCCTGATGCAGGTAAGAAGCTGCATGATCTTTGTTACTGTAATCCATTTTTTACCGGCATGGACTAGGGAGGCAAACTCACTCTTTGGTTTCTAAGAGCATCTACTTTCCTCCAATCCAGAGGGTTCACATATTAGTTAAATATTGCATGGATTTTGTTCTGTATAACTTTCCACTTTTCAGAAGTTATATTGGACTGTTCATAAATTTGTGCATGTCCAGAAGGTTTAGTGTTTTATTATATTGCATTAAGTTGTAAGCTGCATTGTCTAACTTTTGGCTTCTGGTACTTTGTAAATGAATCTGTAATTTCACTTATTGCTATGTCCTTTAAGAGCTCATGCTGATGAATGAACAACTACTCAATGCTATCCCTTATATATACAAAATAAGAATATTAGAAGGCTGATTGATGTCTGTTAGACTTTTATCATCCAACTTTACAGTTTCTTCTGATGTTGATTTCTATGTTTAAGGCTACTATGAGAAATGTCTTGATTTTCAGATTGGTTGGAAAGAATATTGTCAGAAACTAAACCAGCTCCAAAGCTTGTTAGTGTTGTAAATCCAGGAAATCCAAGTGGAACCTACATTCCGGAGCCCCTTTTAAAGGTTTCTCTCCCCCTCTTCTGAATATATCAACAGCTACAATGATTTTATATGTGCTTCATTTTTAATCTTCTTGTATTGCCAATATGCCTGTATTTGACAGCAATATTCCCAAAGAATATGTTGATTGATCATGATGCTATTTTGAAAATGATAAAATTTCTGAGTTGGTATTTTCTCTTATTTGATCAGAGGATTTCAGATCTATGCAAGAAGGCTGGCTCTTGGCTTGTTGTTGATAATACATACGAGTAAGCCTTTTAAACTTGCTGTTCTGATAGAACTTATCACATGATTTTCTTTAATTATGAAGAGAATGAAAAAAAAAAAAAGTTTTTGGTGTTCTGCTAACCTTTTAAGTAATTGGTTATAGCTTGTGATCAAGAAAATTCCTATTTCTTTTATTGACTAGTTTTTCTGTTATTTACCATTTAAAATAAGGTTTTAATCTGTTTCACTTATATTGTAGTCAGCCCCCGGTACACAAAATCCTTATGAGAGATCCTACTTGTAGTCTTCTTCTCTAAGTTACAAGTTCATTTTTCAAAAATAGAGTATATAAACAGATTAATTTTGCATGCAGGTATTTTATGTACGATGGCCTGAAACATTCTTGTGTTGAGGGAAATCATATTGTCAATGTTTTCTCATTCTCAAAAGCATATGGAATGATGGGATGGAGGGTTGGATATGTAAGTGCCATCTGTTGTCTTTATTTAGTCTCATCTGCAGGAGAAAGAAACATCAATTAAGTTTTTGTTAAACATTTTTGTTCTATTGAGTGTCCAAATTTTTTCATTAAGTCTTTGTCGTTTGATTTTGCCATTAGCTTGGTGGCTTCACCCGAGTTGATTGCAAAATCAAATGACAGAAATTCAATTGAAAAATATTGAGATTTTGGACACTCAATAAAATAAAACTTTTAATAAAGACTTAATAAACTTAAACCTTAATTAAGTTGTTTTTTTATTTTCTATGTGGAGACATGCAAGCAATGCAAGATAAGATACATCCCAACTAATTGATGGCAAAATCAAATGATAAGGACTCCATTAAAAATATAAAGATTTTAAACATTCAATAAAACGACAATTTTTAATAGAGACTCAATTAAAAATACTAAAATTTATGAGGTCCTCAACTTAATTAAGCCTATCTAATATAACCTACCATAACATTATTCTAGTGTAGGGAAAAATATAAACAATTCTATTCTTATATCATACAACAAGCAAATCAGGCAAGAATTTGATAAAACCTTTTTCTTTCCAAGTCTCAAGGTCTGTATGTTGTAGTATCGCATCGATTTTTGTCTGCTGCATAGTTTTTTTTTTATCAGCAAGAAAAAAGAAATAAATATGAATCACTTAAGGGTGGTCTAACCCTTATACATCTTGTTTGCCGCATAGTAGTTACACTTTCAGTTGCAAACTTCATAAAAGTAGTGTTAACAGATCAGCACTGCATAGTCTGTGCTAATACCTGATTATTGCAGATAGCATACCCCTCTGAAGTAGAAAACTTTGCTGAGCAACTTCTCAAAGTTCAAGACAACATTCCAATCTGTGCTTCAATATTATCGCAGTATCTTGCTTTGTATTCACTGGAACTGGGGCCTCAGTGGGTTGTAGACAGAGTAAAAAGTCTTGACAAGAACAAAGAAATTGTTTTGGAAGCTCTCTCCCCACTTGGAGAGGGATCTGTGAAAGGAGGAGAGGGTGCCATATACCTGTGGGCAAAGCTCCCACATGAAAATGCCTACGATGATTTTGATGTTGTTCGCTGGCTAGCTAGCAAGCATGGTGTTGCAGTAATCCCAGGAATAGCATGTGGTTGCCCTGGCAATCTTAGAATTTCATTCGGAGGCTTGACAGAGAAGGATTGCAGAGCTGCTGCAGAAAGACTGAAGAAAGGCTTAGAAGAATTGGTTAGAGATGGACTGCGTCAGTGACTGAAATTAATCATAGAACACAAGCAAACCAAGCCTCCATAGTGGAAAAAACAGTAGATATCAATAGAAGGAAATTTCACTTGCCAATGCAGCAAGTTTGCAACTGATGCATTTTTAATAAATGGAGGATTTACTTTCTACCCTGTCAAGTTGTGGGATAGCAAGTTTTAATTTGATAAATTTCAAAACATTCGATAATGGTTTGATCTTGAATCTTTATTTTTTTCCTTTTGTTGTGCACTACCCAGTTTATGAACACATTCATCATAATATTAATCTGACACATATAATCAACATTTGACCTTAGAAACACTTATGTTCTCCTCTGTGTCTGTTGTTTTTTTTACCTTGATTAATTACCTCGTTTTGCTGGTCTCATTCGTTTACTTACTGCAACAGCAAACTCTTTGAACCGTTATCATTGGTAGTTGGAACTGGTTGGTTGTTGTAGATTCAGTTTGGGAAGTAAGTGTGAGTGCATACTTCAAGCAACCTCACCATGTTATAAGTATATTCGCATCAAGCATAACAACAGATAGATATAGTACGTTTATATGATCCCGTATCAAACATCACAAATCTTGGGGTGTGAAAACTACCTTCTCACTTTCACCTTCGGTAGAATAGATCTAATAAGAATCGGTATTATTATAAAATAGAACAGAGATGAAAAAAAAAGGAAGGCAAAAGATATGAGAAGAAATATTTATTCTATTTTTTTTTCTATCTCTGATTTATTTTATAATATGATGTCAGATCCTATCCGAACGAGTGTTTGGTGAATTTATCAGGCCACACGTCATTGTGTCTATTGAGTGTTGGCTGAGATTTGAGTCTCAGACTCGTCCTGCAAGATTCACAATAAATTTTTTATTCATCACTGCCCGGGCGGAAAGGAAGGTCCGTATTGCGCTGAAAAAATTCACGCAAGTATGTTCGTATGTTGTTTGCACCCAGGTAAGGAGGCACGTCCATAAACAAATCACAGAAAGAAGATACGGGGAAGAAAAGCCAGGACGTTTACTTTTCGGAAAACCGGTTTTGTTCACTCTCGGTCTAGGACTTACTACGCCTACTCCTTGGGTGTTTTGGTCTGAATTTTTTACTAGACATTTGTCATTGTGTCTATTGAGTTTTGGCTAAGATTTGAGGCCCAGACTCGTCCCACAAGATTCACAACAAATTTTTTATTCATCACTGCCCGGGCTGAAAGGAAGGTTCGTTCGTGTGTGAAACTGTTTGATTTTTTTCCTGGGTGAATACTCATCCGTTTGACCTGAAATCTGTCACGCTTTGTCCCAAATTCAGTGGAGATTCTTACGCGGAATTTCATGAAAAAACAATTTCGGGAGAATTTTTCAGAAATTTTGTGCAGATTAAGGCTATCCTCTAACAAAACTTGTGAAATTTCGCCCGACTTTCTGCAATTTTTTTCCGGGTCCGTATTGCGCTAAAAAAATTCACGCAAGTACGTTCGTATGTTGTTTGCACCCAGGTAAGGAGGCACGTCCATAAACAAATCACAGAAAGAAGATACGGGAAAGAAAAGCCAGGACGTTTTCTTTTCGGAAAACCGGTTTTGTTCACTCTCGGTTTGGGACATACTGCGCCTTACTCCTTAGGTGTTTTGGTCTGAAATTTTTACCAGACATTCGTCATTGTGTTTATTGAGTTTCGGATGAGATTTGAGCCTCAGACTCGTCCCACAAAATTCGCAATAAATTTTTCATTCATCACTGCCCGGGCTGAAAGGAAGGTTCGTTCCTGTGTGAAACTGTTTGATTTTTTTTCCAGGGTGAATACTCATCCGTTTGACCTGAAATCTGTCACGCTTTGTCCCAAATTCAGTGGAGATTCTTACGCATAATTTCAGGAAAAAACCATTTCGGGAGAATTTTTCAGAAATTTTGTGCAGACCAAGGTTATCTCTACCAAAACTTGTCAAATTTCGCCATACTTTCTGCAATTTTTTTCGGGTCCATATTGCGCTGAAAAAATTCACGCAAGTACGTTCGTATGTTGTTTGCACCCAGGTAAGGAGGCACATCCATAAACAAATCACAGAAAGAAGATACGGGAAAGAAAAGCCAGGACGTTTTGTTTTCGGAAAACCGGTTTTGTTCAATCTCGGTTTGGGACATACTGCGCCTTACTCCTTAGGTGTTTTGGTATGAAATTTTTACCAGACATTCGTCATTATGTCTATTGAGTTTCAGATGAGACTTGAGACCCAGACTCGTCCCACAAGATTCGCAATAAATTTTTTATTCATCACTGCCCGGGCAGAAAGGAAGGTTCGTTCGTGTGTTAAACTGTTTGATTTTTTTCCTGGGTGAATACTCATCCGTTTGACCTGAAATCTGTCGCGTTTTGTCCCAAATTCAGTGGAGATTCTTACGTGGAATTTCAGGAAAAAACCATTTCAGGAGAATTTTTCAGAAATTTTGTGCAGACCAAGGCCATCCTCAAGCAAAACTTATGAAATTTCCACCTACTTTCTGCAATTTTTTTCCGGGTCCATATAGCGTTGAAAAAATTCACGCAAGTACGTTCGTATGTTGTGTGCACCCAGGTAAGGAGGCAAGTCCATAAAAAAATCACAGAAAGAAGATACGGGGAAGAAAAGCCAGGACGTTTTGTTTTTGGAAAACCGGTTTTGTTCACTCTTGGTCTGGGACTTACTGCGCCTTACTCCTTGGGTGTTTTGGTCTGAAATTTTTACCAGACATTCGTCATTATGTCTATTGAGTTTTGGCTAAGATTTGAGGCCCAGACTCGTCCCACAAGACTCGCAATAAATTTTTTATTTATCACTGCACGGGCTGAAAGGAAGGTTCGTTCGTGTGTGAAACTGTTTGATTTTTTTCTGGATGAATACTCATCCGTTTAACCTGAAATCTGTTGCGTTTTTTCCCAAATTAATGGGAGATACTTACGCGTAATTTCAGGAAAAAACCATTTCGGGAGAATTTTTCAGAAATTTTGTGCAGACCAAGGCTATCTCTACTAAAACTTGTCAAATTTCGCCTAACTTTCTGCAATTTTTATCCGAGTCCGTATTGCGCTGAAAAAATTCACGCAAGTACGTTCCTATGTTGTTTGCACCCAGGTAAGGAGGAACTTCCATAAACAAATCACAGAAAGAAGACACGGGGAAGAAAAGCCAGGACGTTTTGTTTTCGGAAAACCGGTTTTGGTCACTCTCGGTCTGGGTCTTACTGCGCCTTACTCCCTGGGTATTTTGGTCTTAAATTTTTACCACACATTCGTCATTGTGTCTATTGAGTCTTGACTGAGAATTGAGCCCCAGACTCGTCCCACAAGATTCGCAATAAATTTTTTATTCATCACTGCCCGGGCAGAAAGGAAGGTTCGTTCGTGTGTGAAACTGTTTGATTTTTTTCCTGTGTGAATACTTATCTGTTTGACCTGAAACCTGTCGCGTTTTGTCCCCAGGTAAGGAGGCACGTCCATAAACAAATCACAGAAAGAAGATACGGGGAAGAAAAGCCAGGACGTTTTGTTTTCGGAAAACCGATTTTGTTCACTCTCGGTCTTGGACTTACTGCCCCTTACTCCTTGGGTATTTTGGTTTGAAATTTTTACCAGACATTCGTCATTTTGTCTATTGAGTTTTGGCTGATATTTGAGCCCGAGACTCGTCCCAAAAGATTCGCAATAAATTTTTTATTCATCACTGCCCGGGCTAAAAGGAAGGTTCGTTCGTGTGTCAAACTGTTTGATTTTTTTCCTGGGTGAATACTCATCCGTTTGACATGAAATCTGTCGCGTTTTGTCCCAAATTCAGTGGAGATTCTTACGCGGAATTTCAGGAAAAAACCATTTTGGGAGAATTTTTCAAAAATTTTGTGCAGACTAAGGCTATCCTCTAGCAAAACTTGTGAAATTTCGCACTACTTTCTGCAATTTTTTTTTGGGTCCGTATTGCACTGAAAAAATTCACACAAGTACTTTCTTATGTTGTTTTCACCCAGGTAAGGAGGCACGTCCATAAAAAAATCACAGAAAGAAGATACGTGGAAGAAAAGCCAGGACATTTTGTTTTCGGAAAATCGATTTTGGTCACTCTCGGTCTGGGACTTACTGCGCATTACTCCTTGGGTATTTTGGTCTGAAATTTTTACCAGACATTCGCCATTGTCTCTATTGAGTCTTGGCTGAGATTTGAGCCCCAGACTCGCCCCACAAGATTCGCAATAAATTTTTTATTCATCACTGCCCGGGCTGAAAGGAACGTTCGTTCGTGTGTGAAACTGTTTGATTTTTTTCCTGGGTGAATACTTATCCGTTTTACCTGAAATCAGTCGCGTTTTGTCCCAAATTCAGTGGAGATTCTTACGCGAAATTTCGGAAAAAACCATTTCGGGATAATTTTTCAGAAATTTTGTGTAGACCAAGGCTACCCTCTAGCAAAACTTGTGAAATTTCGCCCTACTTTCTGAAAATTTTTTTCGGGTCCGTATTGTGCTGAAAAAATTCACACAAGTACTTTCATATGTTGTTTGCACCCAGGTAAGGAGGCACGTCCATAAACAAATCACTGAAAGAAGATACAGGGAAGAAAAACGAGGACGTTTTGTTTTCGGAAAATCGATTTTGGTCACTCTCGGTCTGGGACTTACTGCGCATTACTCCTTGGGTATTTTGGTCTGAAATTTTTACCAGACATTCGTCATTGTTTCTATTGTGTTTTGGCTGAGATTTGAGCCCGAGACTCGTCCCACAAGATTAGTAATAAATTTTTTATTCATCACTGCGCAGGTAGAAAGGAAGTGGTTCGTTCGTGTGTGAAACTGTTTGATTTTTTTTCCTGGGTGAATACTTATCCGTTTGACCTGAAATCTATCGCGTTTTGTCTCATGTTCAGTGGAGATTCTTATGCGGAATTTCAGGAAAAAATCATTTACGAAGAATTTTTCCAAAATTTTGTGCAGACCAAGACTATAAATTAGATATAGATTAGAGATTTGAGATTACAAATTTGATTTTATGAGGTTGAATCATAGTTAAAATTGACTTCTTAGGTATTATTTATTACCAAAAGTAAAGAAAATAAGACTTGGTGGAAGGTGGCGGCGATGGAACAGTGATAGTGGTTCAAAAATTGAGATGGAAATGGCAAGTTTGTTGGGTGGTGGTGGTGGGTCCATTCTGTTACCAGCACAGCCAACGCCAAGCACTCCAAATCCGATCCTACCGAACAGAGTAGACGCTGACCTCAGAATGAGAGAAGGAACCCAGATGAGATGATGAAGAAGAGAACGCCATTGTTGGTGTGAAATGCAAAAGAAAAAATGAGTGGGAAGAGTTGGTTGAGTGGCATGCAAGACCACCTTAAATTGGTTAGAGAATACGCGGCGGAAGGAGTCTACTACACCTCCGTCATCTTCTTCGACGGCGCCGTTGCCCAAATCAGTAACCACCTCAACTCCGTCGACGACCCTTTGGTGAGAGCCAAATGGATGAACGTTAAGAAAGCGGTGTGCGATGAAACCCAAGTGGTGAAACAACTAGACGCGGAGAGAAGGGCGTTTAAGGAAACTCGATCACGATCACCGTCTGAGGAGTATCCCATTCCCGGTACCTCTCCTTGCGACCCCGACGTCTGGAGCCCGCCAAGTGGAGAGCCCAGGCCCACTGCTCGAAAGGACGGGGCTTGGTGTCGAGGCTCTACCAGGCCCGCCACTCGTGCCGTAAAGCCCAGCAGGGTTAGCTCTGGGCCCCGACCACCGACGAATGGAAAAAACGGCGGTGGTGGTGCTTCTGGAAAGGGGACCAGGACAGGTGGTTGTTCACGTTCAGTTGTAAGTAAGTTGTTTGTCTTGTGAATAACAATGATATATTGAGTGAATAATATTTACAACTTCTTTCATATAAGAAAATGATATATTGATAACTTGCATTACTCAATGTATCATTATTGTAAAATAAAGTAATTTTGGAATTACACACTGTGGTATGTGGTGATATATTGAGAATCATTCATAAGATTATAACTAAAAGAAAAACAACTTTTTTATTGGAATAGAACAATTTTAAAATTGCGGATGCATTTTAATTTACAATTTTGAAAGTAACATTTTTCTATATTGTATCACATCATAATTGTAAAGTGGTGCAAAGTAATATTTTTCTTGTTGTTGATGGATAGTAGAATGGAGATGGGAAGAAGTCAAAGAAGTATGAGTATGAAGGTCCTGATCCTGAGATGGCGGAAATGTTGGAAAGGGATGTGTTAGAAAGGTGTCCTGGTGTGAGATGGGATGATGTTGCAGGGCTCACTCAAGCAAAAAGCCTTCTAGAAGAAGCCCTTCTGCTTCCCTTGTGGATGCCTCAATATTTCCAGGTTAGGTAGCAGATACATGAAGGTGATGAAAACTTTTGCTTTAGTGGGTCTAAGCAGAGGATGAGGAGTTCAATTGAACACTGTTTTGTGTTGTTGCAGGGAATAAGGAGACCATGGAAAGGTGTTCTCATGTTTGGGCCTCCAGGAACTGGGAAAACGCTTCTTGCTAAAGCAGTTGCTACTGAATGTGGCACCACTTTCTTCAACGTTTCTTCTGCAACTTTGGCTTCTAAATGGCGTGGAGAGAGCGAGCGCATGGTTCGATGCTTGTTTGATCTTGCAAGAGCACATGCACCCAGTACCATTTTCATTGATGAGATTGATTCTCTATGCAATGCTAGGGGGTAAGTAAGTAAGTCAATACTCTTATTAAGAATGCTAGGGGGTAAGTAAGTAAATAGTCTGAGTGAACTTTAAGTCTAATTCAACCTCATAAAACCGGTTTATAAGTTGAGATTTGCATGAAATGTTCTTACTCTAGTCGAGATCTCTAACATCTCTTCTTCATGGTCCCTTCACCTCACCCTTTAAAAGGTTGAACTCTGATTGAGTTGAGTTGTTTTAATCAGGGCTTCTGGGGAGCACGAATCATCCAGAAGGGTGAAGTCCGAACTTCTAGTTCAGGTTGATGGTGTGAACAATAGTTCCACAAATGAAGATGGAACCGTAAGATAGTAATGGTTTTGGCAGCCACTAACTTTCCATGGGACATAGATGAGGCACTGAGGTCTATATTTGCTTTTCTGCATCATTTTCTTTCTTCAAATGATCATCAGTTCTACATACTTTTACTGTGCCACTCAGTTGATACCATTTGGTGCTGATGCAAAGCAGGAGAAGGCTGGAAAAACGTATATACATTCCTCTTCCAAATTTGGAGACTCGTAAAGAGCTGATCCGTATCAATCTGAGGACTGTAGAGGCATATTACATTACTCTCATGCTATGTTGTTTATTATCTTTTCTTGCAAACCCTTTCACTGATTTAGTTATGGAATGAAACATGAATACATGGATTGTGTTATTCTGAGTAGAAGCAGCAAAAACAAAATGAAGTGTTGTGTGGCATCATGCAGGTGTCCCCTGATGTGAACATAGATGAAGTGGCCAAAGGGACAGAAGGGTACAGTGGAGATGACTTGACAAATGTGTGCCGTGATGCTTCTCTGAATGGTATGAGACGCAAAATAGCAGGAAAGACGCGTGATGAGATCAAGAAGATGTCCAAAGATGAGATTTCCAAGGACCCTGTTGCAATGTGTGATTTTAAAGAAGCTTTGAAGAAAGTCCAACCAAGTGTTTCTCAGGCTGACATTGAACGCCATCAAAAGTGGTTTGCTGAATTTGGATCAGCCTAAACACCCTTTCTAGTTACCTTCCTGCATTCTCTTGACAAATCGGTTCCGACCTCAAATCAGTTAAGACAATATTATCAGGTCAATATCTGAGGTATTGCATGTTTAGGAACTCGAAATTCTGTTATAATTTTGTCTTTAAAAAGTGCTTCCGAGTTTAAAGGTGAAAAAATATATATAAACTGTTTTTAATCTCGTCTTTTAAGTGATGTAGGACTATATTGAACGTATTGAAATAACAGTTAAAATTGTGTGATGCACAAATATACTTGAAAGCACCAGGATCAGTCCTTGAAATTGATCTAGATTAGGATTGCAAGCATCAAAGCAATATCTATTCATTGTCTTAACTCCTTTTTCCAACAACAATCACCTGTTAATACCAGAGTTCCTTTCACAATCTCTTCTGAGAGTAGTGGAATATTTACAAATTTCACAGCTTTCATCCACCAGGCTTATCAAACTTGAATTTTCACATTCCAATGCACTAAATAAAGAAAAAAAAACAAGAGCCATGGATCTAGAAACACTTGGGTTATCTTCAGTTGAATGGTAACTTAAACATACTGTTAGTCACTACAGAAATCATGTCCATTGGAATATAGGTACAAACTACCTATATCAGATAAGAATTATGGTTTTAGTTTCACCTCATAGCAGCATAAGCAAACACTTGTTAAAAAGGCACTAATTACTGTGTTTCTACAAACAGTCTAATTAAGTGCTTATCAATAAGTTGCTTTTATAATTGAAAGGAAAATAGGATTAAACTATATTTGTATAAGTTGTTTTCATAAACAATCTAGGATAACTTGTTGAAATAAATTGAAAATATAACTTATGGGCACATTGGTATATTCTTTTCATAGTCTCTCAAATATTTATACAAAGGACCCATTTGAAGTTATGGTTTCATGCTTCAAAAATGTAATTTATAGTTCAAAAATTTATTTCAAGACATGTCTAAAAATATTATCTATAGGAGAGGTAAATAAAGTATAAGAAAGGTTTTGTAAATGCATGAGGATAGAATGATAGATAGAAGAAGTGCAACAATAACACGTCCTTGAAATTTGATTAGTGAGTGAAATTATATCTCTTGTGAATGTTGATCTAACTTTTCATGAAAGTAAAGTGAGAAGCATCACAATTGTCTAACGCAGAAACGTATGTAGATGAAGTAGATGTTCATGTCATACCTGTCACGAGGAGACAAATTGTAACCACATTTCATTGATAACATGTGCAACAACACCCTGAGAAGATATCAAAGGTTGTGGAATGGTTTTATATTGGCGCAACACACACTCAAACATGATAAACTGTCTAATAAATAAATAGACTCGAAAGGCCTACTCGAGCAGTGGTCACCATATCCAAGTGATCACATCATGTGTGAGTTCATCCAACAACACTCGCACAACAACAGTAGAGATATGATGTGAAGCGAGGTAACGCGCTGCTTATGGGTGTACTTCATCATAGTTAGGGTTAATATCTTTTTTTCCATAATCAGAAAGTACTCATATATTCATGTATGTGTAATTCGAACAAAACAATTATACATAAATGTTAAAAAAATATATTTAACATTTGTAGAATCTGGAAACATTTTTAGAATTTATAAATAACTTTCAGATTTTATAATCCGGAATGTGTTTATAAAATAAAAAAATGATAGAGGTTCAAATCAATGAAAAACCAGTCAAATACCAATGAAAAACCAACATTTTCTACCACAAAACCAACCCAAATCTCCAATACATGATAACTAGACCACAAATGACCTCTAAAATGCTACCATACAATGTAAAGAACCATTGCAAAGCTTGAACAAACTCAAATAGGATTCTTGGGTGTTGTGGGGGTGAAAACTGGAAAGAAAGTGAAGTGTGTAGGAATTATGATTATTTATTTTACTTAAGAAAAAAAATATCTTTTCACATAACATATGAGTGAAAGAAGAAGGTAAAGAGGTGCAGAAAGAAAAAACTACATTAGAGTTGTCCTGGGTTTTCTTTTGTTATTTTTTTTTTGTCATTAATTGTCATGCTCTTTCATATATAAGTGATTCACTTAAGTGCAATAGTGCTAGTGGAACCCTTACTCAAAAAGCTCCAAAAGTTCATGTTTTTTAATACATTTTTTAGACAAAACGTTGCCTAATTAGTCCCCTTTTCTCCTACCAAAAATAGGTATTTTTTCACAAAATTATTTAAATCTATAACTTTTCATAAAATTACAAAAATAGATGAATTGTATTTTAAAAAAAAATTATAATAAAAACCGTATTTACAAACATAGTTTTAATTTTTTTTTTTAAATTGAACGAATTCATCATTCAAAACCACAATTTTAATTTTATTTTTTTTATAATATTGAAGTGGCATGCCAAAGTATAACCTCGATTTTATTATTAAAACTAAACATATATTTCTTTGTACATTATAATAACAATAAAATTAATAATGATACTAATACTTATGATAATATTATTTATAGTAAGACTATGATAATAATCTGTACTGTTATTACTGTAATAAGAAAAGTATAAAAGTGTTAATTTTTAACATTATTATAATAATTTTAATATAATATTAATAATAACAGTAATGATAATAATAAATCAGATTTTCCACCACGATTTATCTTTTTATTTATTTAAAAAATATTAAAGTAATTTTAAATAAATTACAACACTTTGATAAGAAAACAAATTAATTTACCTGCACCAGTTTTTAAATGATTACTTAACCTATTTAACCCTAATCCTAACTTTACAAATAGGACAATAGTTGCTGAACTTATAAGAAGACAAAAGTTTGGCCAGCAAATTATTAGTTTAAAAATAAACAAAATTATTAAAATGATATATTAATAGTTTAAAGAATAATAGAATGCAAAGGATTTTTTTAGAAAAAAAAAACTCACCTTTAATTTAACTTAAATACCTAATCATTGATCTGAAATGAAAACTGGACCGAATCAATCATTTGACCGAAAAATGGTTCATGATTTAACTTTTGAACAAAATAAATCATTCATTTGACTTTAAAAAAAAGGTAAAATAACACAAAAATTATTAGTTCATAAGGATCAATAAAACTGTTTGATGTAACCCCATTTATTTATTTTTAAATAATAAAAAATAACATTTTATTTTTTAATTAAAAAATCATTTTTATCATCAGTGGACGTGGGTTGAGACTTAAAGCTGAACACTATAGTATAATTGACTAGACATGTATGGATAATTGAATTTTAATAACGTATTTTTTTATCAGCAAAGATATTTTTTGAAAGAACGTATAAAATAAAAAATTTAATATTTATAGTTATTAGTATTATAATTTATGAACTTAGAATACTATTTTAAGGAGTATTTATTTATTATTTTATTAATACGAATTCAATTTTGAAACTACTTTTTTAAGGATAAAACTTAGATTAGATACACTATAACTAAACTAGTATTATCTTATCCGCCGAATTTGAATGTTTCAAAGACACAATAGTTTTATAGGAATGAAAAATATGAGTTTGAACGTATTAATGTATGTTAATA
>Ga0123341_1001216_pt1 | contig 18721 bp, 8 predicted proteins | sample Turbeapinknodule_FD_89959 | JGI IMG/M metagenome (GOLD analysis project Ga0123341, IMG submission 89959) | Root nodule microbial communities of legume samples collected from Mexico - Turtle bean Mexico pink nodule | ecosystem: Host-associated > Plants > Roots > Nodule | place: Mexico: Nepantla...
TAATATATGAGGTGAATTTACAAATGTTAATAATATATAATTTTATTTAAGTTTAAGATGATTCTAAAATATCAAAATTCGTCAACCTTTAAAGCAACAAATGTTTTCTTTTGAATAACTTGATGCAGTGATAACATAATGAAAAAAATAAATTGTCCAATTATTTTGTTTATTTGTTTTAGAGATATTTGTGAAATTGTTATTGGTACTGATATTTTATTCATATCGATTCTGTAACTTTGATTATTGTAAGTATATTTCCATTAATTTTAAAAATAATTTAATATATTTATACTTTACTTTAACATTATTTTTACAATGTTTAAGATATTTATATTTATATTATTTTTGTATTGAAAAATAAATGCTTATATTTATAGATTTTTTTTGCCATTCAGATAGTAGTAAAACGAGGGAGGTGACAAACATATTTAATATAAACATTTCAAAATACATACAAAGCACTGTATTTAATATTTTACATGTATCAATTAATATATAATTTTAAATTATAGTTAATTAATTTATAACTTATTCGTTACTAATGTTAATATAACTTATATGGATCATTGACAACAGTTGCTAACATTATTCCTCATCGTTTTCACATAATTATTCTGTATTATTACATATAAGAAAATTAACAATTTAGTCATCAAACATATACTATCAAATATATATAGATGCATAATTTTTTTATTCTATTATATTTTCTATCTTAATTATTGATATATAAAAATATTTCCTTTTATATATCGTTATAGATAATAATAATAGTAATAAGTATTAATAAAATCATCATCCCTAATAACCATTATTAGAAAACCTAAATCCAATATTTCCACTTTTAAATTTATTTTTTATCAACTTAATTTATTTCATATACGTTTTTCTATTAGTATATTAATATAACAACTCACGAAAAAAAAAAGAAATTATATATTTTTTCATATTATTATTTATCTCCCCTTTAGGGGTTTTTTCGAGCCAAACAGGGCTTAATCCCTAAACCCCCACCTTGTATAAACAATTTTCGAATTCATAGGAAGAAACCATAATCCTGCAACTCACCCATCACTGCAATGGCTCGAAATCACGATCCTTTGCATCGACCCACCACAGAGTAACTACTTTTCTTCTTCTTTTCTCTCTTTATTCGTCACTTCACACATTACTTCCACACAAAGTTGCAAATTTTTCGTCGTTGGTTTCTGCTGTGCCGTGCTGTTATTTCAACTTTTCTGCGTTTTCATGCTCAAACATCACGTGGGGTTGAGTTTTATCATTCAGAAAATAGTTTGAGAAAACAGTGCATGGGTTGTATTTTGCACTGTCAATCACTCTCCTTTTAATTGTTTTAACTGTGTAAAAGTTTTTGCTCTTCCTTTGAAAGAGGATTTTGCACTGAGAGTATAATTGAAATTTTGTGTTAATGCTGGTTTTTGTGAACTTAGGAGCAATGGGGGCAACAAGAAACCTGATGATTCTGGTTTTGACCAAAGGATTCTAACTGCTCCTATAAAATCTGCTGTTGACAAGTTCCAGCTTCTTCCTGAGTTTCTCAAGGTATCTTGCTGTGTAGTATGAATTGTAATTACATGGGATTAGGTAATGTAGCTATTGCTGGTTGATTTTCGATAATTTGTTGACACTTTGGCATTTGGTAGGTTAGGGGATTGGTTAAGCAACATTTGGATTCCTTTAACTATTTTGTGAGGACAGAAATAAAAAAAATAGTTCGAGCTAACAATTTGATCAGTGCGACTAGGCACCCACATATATATCTGAGGTATTGATGGTGGTTTGCTTATATCTTTGTCCATTTTGTTGTTTTATACTTTTTTGTGTTTTTGTTCTCTACTATTTCAAAGCTTTATTTGCTTTTGGTTACTTGGTCCCTTCTGCAGGTTTTTAAATGTCAAAATTCGTAAACCATGTATAATGGACGAATCAGTTACTGATGACGTTACTCCGCAAACATGCCGTCTAAGTGATCAAACGTGAGATTCATTACACTAAAAAACATGATCTAGTGTTTTTAATTGGATATTTCTTAGCTATTGATAGAAGTATTCAATGTGCAAATACATTCTAGTCAATCACTTGTTCTATGAAATTATTGTTTTTTTCTAATGTACTTATTGGTTATAAAGGTATGCTGCTCCTATATGTGTTGATGTCGAGTACACACATGGAAGTCGTGATGACCCTCGTCTACATAAAAGGGTATTTGAAAACTACTGTTATCTGACTTTGATGAAAATCTGTGTTATTAACTTTGGCTTTGTTTTTCCTTCATAGCTCAATGTTGAAATTGGAAGAATGCCTATTATGCTGCGGAGTTGTTGTTGTGTCTTGTATGGGAGAGATCAAGCTGAACTTGCTAAACTCGGTTTGTTTGAATTTGGAATACATATGATTATACACACACATATATATATTTTACCATTGTTCTTGTATTTTTTGTAATATAAAATATGTTACCTGTTTTATTGTTCATTTCATCAGGTGAGTGCCCCCTTGATCCTGGAGGGTATTTTGTGGTAAAAGGGACCGAGAAGGTGATATTCTCACTTTTAAGATTTTTAATTTGACATATTAAACTTTCAGTTGTTTTAATTCTGGATCCGTGACACTAACTTTCATTTTTTAAATATAATGTAATATCCAGATATTTTTTCTTTTTTTCTTTTCAAATGATGGTTTTATCTATCAATTTCAGGTGATTTTGATACAAGAGCAGCTGTCAAAGAATAGAATAATTATAGACACGGACAAAAAAGGAAAGTAAGTAATCATTCTTGGTGTGATAGTGCCTTGTTGTTTTCCTTCTGATATCTGCCTTTGCATATAAATACAGGTGTGTTTACATGTCATATAGATACTTACTTTATGCAGATAATTTGAATTTGAATTCTGTTAGTTGTAATCCCTGATTCCCTGTAATAAAAGGATATGATTGTATTTGTTCATGTTCATGTATTAAAGTATACATCTACTAAGACTTGTCTTTCAAGCAATGGAGTTGTAAACAGTTCCCATTTATGTTCATTCCTCTGGTATTAACTGAGTTCAGTTATGTAGGTTGTAGGAGAACATCCAGTTGCCAGTTAGGAGACAAAGAAATATGGAATGAGTTGACTTTGGTCTCATATTCTAAATCATAGATTATTTCTCTGATTTTATGCAAGATGAGACTATGTTGTTAGTATATGTATCTATAACTATAGATAAAGAGGATTCCTTTTATCAACCGCCTTGTAACTCATTTCATTATTTACCCTTTAGGTTTTGTAACTATTTTTTTAAACTCATTTAGTGATTAAGTGAAATAGCACTCTTCTTTAAGCAAGGCATGAGGAATTCAAAAAAAGTTTTTTGCTTGAAATCTCTACCAGTTCATGAATGTGAATAGTATATACATGAGTCAAAGGAAACCGTGAAGTTTTGAGTACAAAAGTATGGTAGTAAAAGCATGAAGTTTCTTCATGGAAATCTCTTTTAGGCTAATATTTTCTTGTATTTTTTTTGACTAAGTGAAGTAGCACTCATTAAGCAAGGCACGAGGAATTCAAAATAAAGTTTTTTGCATGAAAACCCTCTACCAGTTCATAAATGTGAATATATATACACGAATCAAAGGAAAGGGTGTTGTTTTGGAGTACAAAAATATGGTAGTTATTAGGAAGTAGTCTTAAGCCTAACTAACTTTATAAAACTGGTTTATAAAGTGAGGTTTGTACCACTTATATACTATGAAATGTCTTTATCTTTAGTCGATGTGGGATCTCCAATAGTAGTATAAACATGAAGTTTTTTCATGGAAATTTCTTTTAGGCTAATATTTTCTTCATGTATTTTTTTATTGGTGGATTGCCTTAAGTTCTTGTTTGTACTCAGTGATCCATTCTATCTGTCCATGAATTCTTTCCTTCCGTCTCCAAAATAAATAGATCATATGTTTGACAAGTAGTAGCACAGCACTCAATTAATTGCATCTTTATTGGAGTAAACGAATTTGTATTCTTGTTTGTAGATTGAAACTAATTTTTTAATGGGGTAAGGTCATAAGGCTTAAATGTTGTTGGATGTTATCTTTTTCTTCTCCTAGCTGTCTATTATTCTTTACATCTAATTTGGCTGTACATTCATGTCATTTATGTAAATTTTCATGAAACTTTCATGCACTCCATAAGGGTTTACCATGAAGTGAAGTAGCACTCTTTAAGAAAGGTGGGAGGAATTACAAGAAAGGATTTTTGCACGAAAATTTTCTAACCAGTTCATAAATGTTAATTATATTTTATGCTTTATATGCATGAATCAAAGAATATTATGAAGATTTGGAGCACAGATATATGATGGTAAAAGTGTAGAGTTTCCTAATGGATATCTCTTTTGGGCTAATGTTTTCTTGTTATTTTGGCTTTCAGCATAGCTGCATCTGTTACAAGCAGCACAGAGAAAATAAAAACAAAGACCATTATTGTAATGGAAAATGAGAAGCTTTGGTTACATTTGAATCAATTTCCTAAAAAGGTTTTCTTTTTGTACATTTTAAATGACTTATTTGCTTATATTTAGCTCTCTCTTTCCATTAAAACTAGCTCCTCTTTCCATTAAAATTATTCTATAGGTTCCTCTAATGGCAGTTATGAAGGCTATGGGGATTGAGAGTGATCAAGAAGTTACACAGATGGTTGGAAGAGATCCTCGTTATAGTTTTCTACTATTGCCCTCTTTTGAGGTAATTAAAGTACATACTTGTTATTTAAAGTATTATGACACTTCTATCCATAATAAATTATAGGAGTTGAAGAAGCAAAGGACTTCTACAATACATTAAATGCTTCTCTGTTTATTTTTAGTGATCTTAAGTAAATTTTATTGTTATGTATTTATCAATTAATTATGAAATATGTTTTTCACAATCAGGAATGTAGAAAATGCAATGTATATACACAAGAGCAAGCATTGGAGTACCTTGATAAGATGGTGAGCTGGCAGATTTACTATTTGAGTTTTTTTTCCTACATCAATATATCTGTCTGTTGTATTGTATCCAGTTTCCTTAAATATCCAGTTAGTCTCCATATTATGAAGAGCTCAGCATATATGTGTGGGTACCTTCTCAGGGCAGGATTGTTAGTTCCAACAGATTTGTAGTGTTCTGTTTCGTTGTTCTTCTTATTATATGGATTATTCTATTCTATATTGATTGGCTTCCCTAGGTGAACTATTCTGTTATGAAAAAAGTTGTTAAAAGCTGTTGTGTACTCTTCTAAATTTTTTCCAACCCACAGATGTACTTGAGTAGTATAATAAAAATGACAATATTGGCAGTTTCTGATTTTGATTTATACATGTTCTTCAACTTTCTAGTTTTAGATAGATGCATGTAATTTCTTATTCTTCTGTATTTATTAATGACTTGTGCACCTACCAGGTAAAACGTTCCATGTATTCAAGCAATTCAGCTGAGAAGGTTTCTTCGCCCTCTGTCTCTCTTGTGAAGTTGATTTTTTTTACATTATAATGCTTTGGATAAAATAATATATTAATTTATGTTTTTTCTCTTCAATTTTGTGCTTTTTTCATTTGAACCATCTATATAGGAAGGAAGAGCATTTTCTGTCCTAAGAGATGTATTTCTTGCAAATGTTCCTGTAAGATTTCTTTCAAACTTCAGCATCTCTTAAATTTTGTGCGTTTGTTTGGGATAATTTGATTTCATTCTATTCAGTACACAAGAGAAAGTATGAAAAAAATGTGGGACAGATGATTTTGAATATGCTTGAGTTCACTGAGCACTAAGCAGAATGTTATATTAATACACAAAAAAATTACAAGGCTAACAAATTTTAAATGCAATTGGAAGATGGATAATGAAGGTTAACTCTATCTCCTAATGTATATTGGAACTGCTATATTCTGTACAATGAACATTTATTCTGAAGTGAACACTAATTCTGAATATATTGCTAACACTCCTGTTCTAGATGGAGTATAGAGATCAACTTTAGCCAGATTGTTGGTGACACAATTAAAAAAATTTGGTGAACAAATATGCCAATGGATCATTTTGATTTTCTAAAGGTGCTAATTTTTCCCTAAGTGATCTTCTCATGAATAAACTGAAAATCAACTACTATTTGTTTAGTTTGCTAATTGAAAACTGGGTTGGGAGCAATATGATGAGCTACATGATTATCTTGACTTACTGTGTCATAGTTCGAATGTTAAAAAAACTAACTCTTTAACACGTTTTGACCAAATTAGTTCACAAGTAATTATTTGAACTACAAAGGGAAATAGTTTCATTGATAACAATCTCAACAATTACATTCTCAATTCTTTATTTGTAACAATCAATTGCGCTGAAATAAGAAAACAAAAGTATGCAGAAATAAAAAAAAAAGATTCTAAAGATATTTAACCTAATCAATGTGGAGATCCTAAAGATATTTTATCTTAAAAAACTGCTATTTACAAGACTTCCCCGTCTAGTTGGTAAATAAATATCAATCATCCCCAACTTGTCTACACGATCTTGGAATTTGTTATAATGAATCTCCTTACTGAAAATGTTTGTTATTTGAATTTTTGTAGGACATGAGTTGTTACACAAGATGTCATCTTCTAGAGAAAGTCTTGTAGTTACAACCCATGTCCCTACCAAGACTTTAGATTGTGGACATTTTCACTACGGCTTCTTCACGGCAGATTCTAGGATCTTATAGATAAGTTGAAAATAATTGATATTAGTTTACTAACTTGAGGGGAGGTATTGTAAATAATGGTTTATTAAGATAAAAGTATCTTCAGGATTCATTCTGAAGTAACTTGTGGTACATTGAAACTATTGTACTTTTGTGCATTGACACTATTGTACTTTTGTGCATTGAAACTATTACCTTAAGGTTAACTCTATTTCCTCAAGGTACACTAAAACTACTGTACCTCTGCATTTAATTCCAGATCTTTTAAACTTCACTACATCAGTATATATGTAATTCGGCTTACTTGTGTTTGGTTTGGTCTGAGTTGTTTCTTTTGTAATAAATAGGTGGATGGAGATAATTTTCGGCCAAAATGTATATATGTTGCTGTTATGATGAGACGCATAATGGATGCAATTTTGAATAAAGATGCAATGGATGACAAGGTAGTATCTATTTCTGTCTACCTTTTTTATTTTTTATAAACAAAGAATTTACTATTATTGTAGAAGAAAAAGATACACATGCAAGATAATAAGAAATTCTCATGAACTAACCAAAAAACAACAAAAAAGTTAAATATTTAAAAAAGGTCTGTTGATCTAACTAAGACCCCCCCCCTGACTGGGTGACTCACATATGGATATGTGCTGTAACTGATGATTGGAGCCAATCCATTAGGAGCTGATATTGGTGCTTCTAAAGATAGTATGTGGGGTTGATGACTCCGAAAGATATTCACAATGAAGAGAAAAATTAGTAATCATCTTCTAATTTGATTTTTATTTTTACAATATATCATCTACTAATGTTTCTTTAAACTTGTAGGATTATGTGGGTAACAAGCGGTTGGAGTTATCTGGCCAGTTAATATCTCTACTTTTTGAGGTACTATTGTGTTTAATTTGACATGTCCCATGCTTTTGCAGAGATACTCTGTACTTTGTACATTTTTAATTTCAATTGAATTATTTGACATTCTTCTTTCTGGTTCAGGATCTCTTCAAGTCAATGGCAACCGAAGTTAAAAATTTGACAGACAAAATGTTAGATAAGCCGGACAAGGCTAGGAATTTTGACATATCTACTGTAAGCACTCTCTAAATCTTCTTGAGTCAAATTTAATCTTACTAAAGCTGTTCTGAATCTCTGGCTTGTCACTTTAAAGAGTTTCTTTTATATGGTTCTCTTTCTATCCGACTCTCTTCTTGATTTGGGCTTGTTGTTCCTAGTTGATGCTGATAGGGACTTTGGTATTATGGGGTACCTAAGTCCCACGTCAAGTTTTAAGGAATGCTGGTGGTGTATTCAAGTCTTTGGCTTCCCTCCCATAATAGCTGCCTATTGAGGGTGGGTTTCCCATTGCTTGGGTGCTTATCAATGCCTAATAGGCATGGTTGTTTTCCTAACCCAAATGCCCGAAGCTAGTGATGCAGTAGTTAGTAGATTACTATAGCAGACTAGTGGTGATATAGCGGAGCAGCCTTGGGATTCATATAGCAGAGTGGTTTTCTCTTTCCAGCTATAGAAGCTCTTTGGTTGCTCTTGCAGCAATATCATGATATAGGGTTCAAAAATTATTTTCTACCGTTGAAATAAGGTTTTTTTCGGATAAATTGTGATTTATCCCTCATATCTTAATGCATTTTTGGGTAATATGTATTATAAATATTTAATTATTAATACATAGTATAAATTTTTTGTTTTGTATTAAAAAATGAGTTTTAGCTTAACTTATCCTCACAAAACTAGCTTGTAAGGAGAAGATTGCTCCCACTTATATACTGTAAATTGACCTTATTTCTAGTTGATGTGTTATTTCCAACACACCCCCTCACACCGAGGCATGAACATCTTGTGTGTGAGACTAGATATTTATAGGTTTTTCAACGGCTGCTGGATAGCAGGTGGCGCAATACCCCACAAACCACTTTAGGATAGACTCTGATATCATATTAAAAAATGAGTTTAAACCTAACTCATCCTCTTAAAACATGATTGTCCCCACTTGTATATTTTTAATTGGCTTTATCTCTAGTCGATGTAGGATCTCCAATAACATTAAATATATAAAATATCGGCCATCATTATATAAGATTGACAACTATGGTTAGTCAAAATCCTGTGACATAATTTTGGTTGTCAGCTTATTACAATCTCTCTTAGGTGCAAATATTTTGTTATTTGAGATAAAAGTGGGCAATTTCTCATTGCTTTCAACAGATATGAAGTTGACTAACAAGTAATCAGCATCTGAACAGAATGTTATTTTTATCTTGGAGTGATGATTTGTGGGGAATCTCAAAGTTGAAATGTAGCTGAAACTGTATTTATTCATGTGTTATCAATGTAAAATCCATAAGTGGTGATGATTTTCATTTTATCATGTTTGTTAAGAATTGTTGTTCATTGCTTTGTTCTTTTCAATCTGATCTTAGCATGCCCGATTTTCTATTTACATTTTTTCTTTGGAAATGTTCATAGCTTCTTAATCGGACTCAGAATATCATCACTCTAGGCCTGGAAAGAACTCTCTCCACTGGTAATTTTGAAATTAAAAGATTCAGAATGGAAAGAAAAGGAATGACACAGGTTGTATATTGTCTCCCTTTCAAATATTTTTTCTCTTGATACTCACTATGACAAAGTCACCTGCTCTTGCTCAGGAACTTGGATTTATCTAGCACATGATATAACCCTCTAATGAAATTTCTCTTTTCACAGGTGTTACAAAGGTTATCATTTATTGGTGCTATGGGCCACATGACAAGAGTCTCACCACAGTTTGAGAAGTCCAGGAAAGTAAGTGGACCTAGAGCTTTGCAGCCTAGTCAGGTGAGATGCAGTCTAATTTTGTAGCTATTTTGATGGATCGTTCTCATGTTTTTTTGAGTTATGGATAGAAAAAGCAGGGATTGTATTATCCTTGTACTCGACCTTGCTTGGTGGATAGAAAGACTTGTGTTGTATTCTTGTTTTGCTTAGGCTTTTTATTCTTTTTACTTTAACTTATAAAATCTTATATACTTATAAATTTATACCTTCTTTTCTCATCTCTTCCATTTGATAGTGGGGCATGCTTTGTCCTTGTGATACCCCTGAAGGCGAGTCTTGTGGACTGGTAAAGAATTTGGCTTTGATGACTCATGTTACTACTGATGAAGAGGAGAGCCCCTTAATTTCTATGGTATGTTTTGTTATATTACAGGTCAAGATATTTTCCTTTATTATTTATCATTGTAACTACTTATGTAAATATTTGTAGATGTTATATCCAGGTAGTGGGATTTATGGCATCTTCTAATTTTTGAGGTTAAAATTCAATTTAATAGTTACATACTAATACTTTACCCTGTACCCATTCCTTGGAGACTAACCTTGACCAAATACTTCTGTTTCACGTAGTTCTCATTGTCTCCATGAAGTTTTGACAGTTGTGAGTTTGGAGGAAGTTGTAATGATTTTACTAATGGGTCTCTTTTAGCTGCCTTCAATTAGACATCTGTAATCCTCCATCCAGTCAATGCATAATAGTTTGGACTCAAAAAACAGATAGGGCACATTATAACACCTCCAAATGCCACCAAACTGCTGCAGCCATGGATCCACTGGGCTTTGTTTTCAACTAAAAAATGCCCTACCTTGTTGGGTAAATGAAACCTGTTGAAAGAGAGAAAATTTGATGCAAGAGATGCTGAAAACTGCATGTAGACCAGACAACATGGTCCACTCCATATAAGTTGATGACAATAAATACTTGATATGATATGATTTGCCTATAAATCATATTCTAATAAATCTATTTCTAATTATCAAGATCCTAATAGATCATCTAAGATACTCTAAAATATTGTAAGATATTATCTTTAGACATTTCTAACAAAATCCATCGGCAGCCAAACTCGTGCACTTCTCACACCTCAATAAAAACTTGATCTCCCCAATCCTCAAGATTCATTATGTTTGGGCTGGCACAGACATTTTTCGTCCCCCAACAGTCTTGGTCAGGCTCCTTTGCCGTGAGTTTTTCTTTTTTTGGGTTTTCTAGAAAGGCTGTTGAAGATGGCACTAGACCCTAGATACCATGCAGAAAGCGAGAGGGAGAAAGAGTAAGGAAAGATAAAGTAGTTGCATGAACTATAAACTGTAGTGACCCTCATATTTATAGTATTAGGTATTGTACATAAAGGCACAAATAAATCTCAATTTTTTTGAGAAATACGATACTTAGAAGTTATAATGTTCTTGGAGACACTGGAAATACTGAAAAGAAAAAATAATTGGCTTTAAGACGTGTTTCTATCCGTGTTCAAAGATGTAAAATAGTTTACTTGGAAACTTTTTCAATAAAGGGTGCATTCGGTTCATTTTGGATAAAATTGAAAATTGTTATTTTCTTTTCATAGTTTCGGATGAATGAAAATATTTTTTTATGTTAAAAATTTGGATTCGGAAAAAGACAATTAAAAATGTTCAGTTATATAGAGGTAGAACAGAAAAAGTCTGAAAAATTTTCAGTATCCCGTCACACCCTTTGGTTTTGGGAATACCGTGTCCTTTATAGTTTCTCTCTCTCTCTCTCTTTTTCCAGAAAAGCTTTTCTCATAAAATTATTGAAGAGTCACTGTGCTTGTATTTCAATGTACATTGTTTGATATAGATTTAAAATATAGGAGATTTCCATATACTTCATTTTTTAGTGTAGATGTATAGCATTGTTTAGTGTTTCATTATTTCTGTGACAGTGCTATTCATTGGGTGTTGAAGACCTGGAACTTCTCTCTGCAGAGGAGCTTCACACACCTGATTCCTTTCTTGTCATTCTAAATGGTTTAATTCTTGGAAAGCATAAGAGGCCACTGGTATTTGTTCTCTCTTTTAAATTTCTAAAGAAATATTCGCTCATGATTCTATTATTATTATTATGTTTTGTTAACCATATCATTTTCTTTTATTCAAGCGTTTTGCTACTGCAATTAGAAAATTGCGGAGACGTGGTAAAATTGGCGAGTTTGTAAGTGTCTTCGTCCATGAAAAGCAGGTGAATAATACTGTTCTTGTTTTCTCCCAACATAACCCCCTTGTGTAATTTTTCTGTTTTATACTATTTCGATCTTGTGTATTTTACTTTTTTAGGGGCTACAGTTTGCTCTAAATCATAATATTTATTGTACTTCAACAACTATTTTAATGCTGAAAATATGTGAATACGGTCTCAATGGAAAAACATATATGTTTGCAGAACTGTGTCTACTTAGCTTCTGATGGTGGTAGAGTTTGCCGTCCCCTGGTCATTGCTGACAAGGGAATATCAAGAATCAAACAGCATCATATGAAAGAGTTAATGGTAAAGTGTATTCTTTCATCCTGGAAACAAAGAAAGTATCTTGTGAAAATTCAATTTTATACTTTTTTCAGGATGGAGTACGCACATTTGATGATTTCTTACGAGATGGCTTGCTTGAGTATCTTGATGTTAATGAAGAAAACAACACTTTGGTTTGTTCTACTCTAATTACATTTAATTTTTTATTTTCAGCTATGACATTCTATCTTATTCCTGACAGCTGATAGCCTCAGTTGCCTTTTCCCTCTGTAGATTGCTTTATATGAAGGAGATGCCACATCAGAAACTACGCATATTGAGATTGAGCCTTTTACCATCTTGGGAGTTATTGCAGGGTTAATTCCATATCCTCATCATAATCAGTCACCTAGAAACACATATCAGGTTCCCCTTCCTCCTTTCTTCTATATCTACAACTTCCTGAATTTTTCTCTTCTATGAATGAAGTGGGTTCTCTGCCAACTTGAAATTACTATTGTTTTGCTCACTGTAGTGTGCTATGGGTAAGCAAGCGATGGGAAATATAGCATTTAATCAGGTCAGTAAAGTTCTCTTATATGACTTGAGTTTAGCAATTGCATGAGGTATAGACTTAATGAAATTATTCCCAGTTTTAAAAAACCATCATGTTTAGACCATAATGCATGCGTGCAAGTAAGTAAATACAAGCCTGTAAATTTGTGTTCACATGGGTCCAGAGTTAAAATTCTAAATATTTGCAAAGGATCAGATTTAAAGTAATTTATGAATGCTTATGGTGTGTTGGGTAACTATATTTCTTCACTCGAACGTAATTGATGAGCTTATATCTGTCTTGTTGTATGTAGCTGCGCCGGATGGACAGTTTGCTTTACCTACTTGTTTATCCTCAACGACCTTTACTGACAACAAAGACCATTGAGCTGGTGAGTATAATTGATTAATTTCTCACTGATTTGAAGGGCTTTAACTAACGTATTTCATTTTAGGTTGGATATGATAAACTTGGAGCAGGTCAAAATGCCACGGTAGCTGTAATGAGCTATAGTGGTTATGATATAGAAGATGCGATTGTCATGAACAAGGCATCTCTTGACCGCGGGTTTGGTCGTTGTATAGTTATGAAGAAGTATGCAATTTTATTTGGTGTTTTTCTGTTTTCGGTTGCAGCATATTTTATTGTCTAAGCTTTTTAAGGTAGCACTTTTGACCTTGATGTTCCCATATATATAGGTATAGTGCGGTCATTCAGAAGCATTCGAATGACACATCAGATCGAATACTTAGGCCTAATAGAGCTGCAGACACTGCAGGACGAATGCGGGTAATGTCTTCATAGTGAATCCAAATTAATTATTATTTCATTTTACTACAGTCATTTGCTTAAAATTTGTTTTAATTTATCTTATAAACCATTGGATAATGTGACATTACTAGGTATTAAACTTAGTAAAGTGACACTTTACTAACTGTTTTTCTTAAAAGTAAATTTTATAAATCTAATTGTTAAACTTAAAGGTTTATAAAGTATATCAAGTTTACAAAATTGCATACAATTTAAATGGTTGGTAGATAACTTTGTTTCTTAAGCATGTGGCCAGGGATACGATCTCTGGTTTGTAATTGTATGTATGGAAAAACATCTGCTGGGAGATGCCTGCCCTTAAATGGATCTAAGTACTTAAACAAAATATAAGTGGAGGTTAAAGCTAGGAAAAATCTAATTATTTTTTATCTTAATGTGGGACTCCTAACACACTCCCTGTCACAAAAGTGGTAAAAGGCCTCCTTAGTGGCAGCAATAGTTGGGCTAGCAAGATTTCAATCGAGCACAGAAGTGAGATCTGTACTCACAAAGTAACAGGCAAAATACACATTATATAATACTTATCATGCGATATCAAGGTCTCAGCAGTAGTTTTAGGGGCTGATTTATCAGAGCTGTTATGTCTTGTTGGTCAAGTTTTAAGTACTGAATATAAATGTTGTATGTCATTATGGTACAGATTTATCGTGTGCCACTAATCATAAGTATTTATTATATTTAATGTCTTAGATGACCTTGAGTTGGTTTTATAAATAGCAAGGATGGATAAAACATTTATGCCCCATCTTGAGTGGGAATGGTTGAATTAATCACATGCTACTTATGCTTCTTGTTTACATTGTATTTGTATATCTTTCTTGAAGTATTGTAATTTATAACATATATGAAAGTGTCGATATGTAGTGTTATGATTACTATAATTATGTTCTTCTGATATGCGGAAACCAGATTACTGTGTTAACACACCACACAATTCCTTGTACTCTTTTACCTGTTATTATTGATTCAAATTATATAGTTTTCTGAAATTGTTTTCTATGCCACTGGGTATTTTCCTGCTCCCTGTAGATACTTGATGATGATGGTATTGCTGCTCCTGGGGAAATTCTTAAGCCTTTTGACATCTATATAAATAAACAATCACCAATTGATACACGGACTCCCAGAACAGGAGCTGCTGGAAATTTGCCCGATAGGTTTGTTTGTTTTTTTTTTAAATATGGGTTTAACTATTCTTGGTTCACATTTTTTCTATTGTTTCCTTTTATGCAGTGCATATCGGTCGAATTCACAATCATTCAAGGGTCATGGAGGAGAAGTAGTTGATAGGGTGGTTCTATGCTCTGATAAGGATAAAAACATGTGTATCAAATTTCTGATTCGACACACTCGTAGGCCTGAGGTAAAGTCGTTTATGGTTTATCATGATTTAGTGTTATTGGTTAGAAAGTGTATTCATTTCTAGTTTGAATTTGTTGCATTAGCTTGGTGATAAATTTAGCAGCAGACATGGACAAAAAGGTGTTTGTGGAACTATTGTCCAGCAAGAAGACTTTCCATTTTCTGAGAAAGGCATTTGTCCTGATCTGATCATGAATCCTCATGGTTTCCCAAGGTACTATAACTCATTTTACATGTCATTTTTCCTCGTGTTATGTAGGTAGGGAACACAACAGTAAGTATATTTAAAGATTATTGTTACAACTGTTGTAAGAATACTTATCTAGATTTGATAGCCTATTTGGCACAGATCAGAGTATTAGTCAAAAAACTTACCATCTCTCGTCCTTATTGAGTAGAAACAAATTTATTTTTAAATGAATAAATATATAATATAACATGTTTTAAGATGGGAACTTATTTTTTTTAATGGTATCAGTCGAATGACGGTTGGAAAGATGATAGAGCTTCTTGGAGGAAAAGCTGGGGTTTCATGTGGTAGGTTTCATTATGGCAGTGCTTTCGGGGAAAGAAGTGGACATGCTGACAAGGTTGAAGCCATAAGGTATCTGTCTTGATTATTTTTTGTACGACATTCATTGATTTATCTATATATCTATATTCTAATAGTTTCATGCTTTTACAGTGAAACTCTTGTGAGTAAAGGCTTCAGCTACAGTGGGAAAGATTTCATTTATTCAGGTTTTTATTTTCTTATTTCATATTACTATTGGATTTGTATGCAATGTATTTATGGCAAATATCATCATCAAACACCAATACTTCAGTTTACTTTACGTAATGTATTTGATACTGGTACTTTTAGATACTTCACCGAAATATATTTGTGGAGTATCTAAGTTTCTAAAAATGAAAAATCCAATACAACTAACATACGAGGCCTAGAAGATATATAATATAGAAATATTGTCTGTTGATGAATTCAAGAAAGAAATGAGATTGATACTATCATTCTTTGTAGATAATAGAGAGTGATTTATGTTGACAATGATTTTTAGTTTTTATTGGTTTTAGTAACTTCTAAGAAGTATGTTCTCAATTTAAATTTGCGAAATTGCAATAATACATTTTTTTATGTTATATGAATTTCTACATATCTAAACATGTATCTTACACATCATATGTTTTGAAATATTTGTATGGCAGTATCCAATATGTATCATTTGGATACACATGTTGTATATGTGCATTATAAAATAGTGGTGAGAGTTTGAAATTTCTAATAAAATATTAATTATTTATATTTTGACAAGAATAAGGGTAAGGTTTGTACTCTAGTTTTCAATGCTACATTAAGTTTTACACAAGAAATGCTATTTACCCTCTTATATGGGTGCTAATTTTCTTTTTTCAGGTATTACTGGGTGTCCACTGCAAGCATATATTTTCATGGGTCCAATTTACTACCAAAAATTAAAACATATGGTTAGTGAAGTCCTTTCAAAGAATACTTTCTCTTGAGTACCTACCACAAAAAACTAATAAAATACTGATATACCATGTTCCAGTTTGCAGACAAGGGTTTCAAAATATGTGTCTGGTCCATTTCTTTATATTATTATGTAGTTGTTCTCCTTTGATTATTTAGGAAACAATGAACTACCATTGGCTTGTTTCATGAAGCATGAAATTAAAGAGAGCATAATTCCCGTAATTACATAAATTAACAATTTTCTAACAAATATCTCAACAATATTTCCCACAATACTTAAGCACTATCTCACTATTTAGGTATAATTGTTCTTAAACAATTAGAATCTTCTGTTCCTAGTGTGAATTAGTGTTGTAGAATATTTCTATTAGTAAGAGACCTGGAGTTGTCATTCTTGGTTAACAATAGGTTAAATTAAAAATTTATGGCTAAACTCTGTTTTTCAATTTGAACAATTCAACAAGAAACTTACAGTTTTGGTTCTTACATGTAAATCAGTTAATACAAGACACCATTTTTTCCAACACTGTTATAACAATTGATTTGTTATATTTTTTATGCATAGAGAACAAAATTGACTTGTTACTTATTTTTAATTTAACCTGTATAAATGCTTGGACAAAGTAATATTTTTTCTTTATAAGTTGTAACTTGTCTGTATTAGTTCCTGAAGCAACAGCTGTGGTGTTAATCAGGTTCTTGATAAGATGCATGCTCGCGGCAGCGGTCCTCGTGTCATGCTAACAAGGCAGCCTACAGAAGGGAGAGCTAGAAATGGAGGTATACTATTTATACTTTTTTGATGAGTTTTAGAATTTATTTCATGATTCACATCATTCTTTTCTTATAATTATTTCAGGTCTTCGTGTTGGAGAAATGGAACGCGATTGCTTGATTGCATATGGTGCTAGTATGTTAATTTATGAGCGACTTATGTTGTCTAGTGATCCTTTTGAAGTTCAGGTAATAATCTGGTGGACTTTATCTTACTATCACTGCAACTACCAGTTTTGTTTCATTTGAAAATGAATATTATTGAATGGGAAGTTTTGCCATCACATTTGGGGTGGCTTGCCTCAACTAAATACCTTCTTTTCTTTTGATGGGAAACTCTTCAGTTTCTGAAACTTTTTATAAAAACTCTCATGTTAGACATCACTACGAAACTTGACATTTCAGCTAGGCTGGCACCTCGAGTAACTTTAAGATCAAACTTACTGATGATTATAATTTCCTTTTTACACAGGTATGTACAGCATGTGGGTTGTTAGGATATTACAACCATAAGCTGAAAACTGGTATCTGTTCATATTGTAAGAATGGAGACAAGATTTCCACCATGAAGCTGCCATATGCATGCAAACTCATGATTCAGGTATAATGCATCATTGGTAGAACCTATTTTAGGATAGTACATCTTAATAATTAGGAATGAATCATTGTAATTATACTAATATACATATATATTGAGAGCCATACTTTATATGATTCTACTTACTGTAAATTTGAAATTGCTCTCAAATTCGAATTGAAACCATTCCACAATCTGATTAGCAGGCTGGTAGATATGTTAACATAAAAAAATTACTTTTAATGTTCAATGAAGCTTTGTTTTAGCTGCCAATGTTGTCTGAAATTTACAAAATTTCTCATGCCAAGCAATTTGCATTTTATTTGATTTGTTGATTTTGTCTTACTTCTTTTGTTCTTGATCAATTTGATTTGATTCTCAATTTCCAGGAACTCCAATCGATGAATATTGTTCCCCGTTTAAAACTGGCAGATGCTTGAGATGATCCAATTATTGAGAATGCACAGATATCACTGTTTGGGTAAATTACAGTGCAGAAAAATTGCCATTGACAACTGTTCATGAACTTCTGCTAATTCTTTTGTATATTCTTCTGTTCAATTTTGCTCAACCCTCCCTTTCTTTACACTGAAAAAATTGTAAATCTTAGGACCTGTTTATTTATGTTTTTTTTTTAGTTTAAAAACATTTTGTAAAGCTATTGTGTACTGTTCAAGTGTCAATTTCTAAGTTAAAATTGATCAATATTTGAGAATTGTTTGTAAAGAAAGTACTTTAGAATAAAAAATAGACATTAGTTAATGCAGTATCTGTTTCTCAAATGACATTCTAATATATATATATTCTAAATAACAAAGCAGTAATTTACAATTTCATGGTTTTGCCATAATAAATTCTAAGACACGAAATAAATAAATATTGGTATTCAAGATATATTTCATTTTTCCTGTCATTTAAAAAAAAAATATAATTGTTCAATGGTCATTCTTTAATAATTACTCATAAAATGAAAGTATAATCAAAATAGAATAATAAAATAAAAGAATAAAATAGAAATAAATTTGTATTTATAAAAAATAGTTATAATAGAAAATTCTCTTTTTATATATATAGGTATAGATTAAAACATGTTTTCATCCGAAAA
>Ga0123341_1001220_pt1 | contig 18707 bp, 7 predicted proteins | sample Turbeapinknodule_FD_89959 | JGI IMG/M metagenome (GOLD analysis project Ga0123341, IMG submission 89959) | Root nodule microbial communities of legume samples collected from Mexico - Turtle bean Mexico pink nodule | ecosystem: Host-associated > Plants > Roots > Nodule | place: Mexico: Nepantla...
ATGTAGTATATGTGAACACAAATCTATATATTATATAATTTTGAATTATATAAATTGAAAATAAATATTTATGTGCAAAAGTATGTTTCAGATTCTGTTGGGAGCAGAAAGATATCATGACTAGTTCAAAAAAATTTGTTCATTATTTTTATAATTATAATAAAAATTTATACAATAAATTCGAGTTTTTAAAATATTATTGTATTTATATATTTTAAAATTGTGTTAGAACCATGTTAGAATTTTAAAAAATCCAACAAATATTTTTTGAATTGAACACTTCACTGATAAGTGTCTTACGAGTGTCGTATGAATGTTGACACTAATACGTATGTTCGAGACATGGATACTCCATTTCAGAAAAGTGTCTTAAGTCTCATATATATGCTTTACTTTTCAAATTTTTTATCACATAAATTATTTCAAAGTTGTTGAATTAATAATTAATAGATGTATATTTTTTACTCCCAGGAATTATAGTAATATAACATAACATGCTTGGTGAAGAAAAAATGGCATAGTATTTTTCATTGGAAAATGGAGAAACCTAGTAAGGACAAGGAAAGTAATACGACGTCGTTGCCATGTCCATTCTAAAATTTTAATATGACAGTGAAGAAAGTGAGAGGGAAAACTGAAACGGGAAGAACAAAGCTGTTTAATTCCCCCAAATTCCATACTTGATCCTGAAACCCTAACTAGTCCATAACTGTGTGTATAATTGTGAATTATGGATGCCAAAGATATTCTGGGATTGCCCAAAAATTCATTTCCCCCTCTCGAGAAGAAGTCTCGGCCTCCCAAAGAGTCTCAAAGAAAACCAGATGGCATTTCGCGCGAGGTACCTATCTTTCTCAATTTCAACAATAAAAATGTTATGTTAAAGATTTTGTTTATGGTCACTGCATTCAATTCAATTGATTTTTATCTGTAGGTGTACGCGCTTACTGGTGGATTGGCCCCTCTTATGCCTGCAATTGAAGCTTCTCAATTGAAGAAAAAGACTCCTCCTCTCGAAAAGGTTGTTTCTTCTTTTTATTTTGTTTTGGCAATGCTCAATTACTTCAGTGATTTAATTTATTGAGTATTTTCATATTTTTCTTGCTTCTTCAGATCACCTGGCAGTGGCTTCCTTTCACCAACTCTGCTCGTAAAGATAATCTCCAACTTTACCACTGGGTCAGAAATAGTCTTAGTATAATTTTATATATTCTGTGGGTTAAAATGTTGAATTATTTCCTATAGTTGTTTCCATTTTAAGTTTTAGTTCCTGAATGGCACACATGCATAAAAGTTGAGCTATGTTACTGGTGTTAACACTGGAGAAATCTTTTAGGTGGTATAATACTGTTACAAAAAATCTTTCGTGGTGGTGATAATCTGCTACAAAAGTTTGTCTAGGAACTAGGCATCTAGTTATCTTGTATATGGATTAACACATAAAATTGAGACAAGTACACGGGCCAAACAAAAAACTCAACCCTATTCGTGATTATGAGCATACGAGTAATTGCAATTTGTCTTATAAATCAGGTACGAGTTGTCAATGGTGTTCCTCCTACGGGCGACTATTCTTTTGCCAAGTATAATAAGGTAAATGCTTTGCGCTGCTTTGCTTTTGAATTTGGTTTTGGTCAATATTTGTATAATTGAATGTTAGTTTACATGCTGTGGTACAGGCAGTTGATGTGATCAAATACACAGATGAGGAGTATGACAAGTTTTTGACAAATCCTGTAGGTATCATGTCTAAATATATATTTTTATAGAAATTTATGAATGATTTTCTCAAACTATAATGTTTTACCCTTTAAATTTATTTGTGTTAACACCATGGTAGTATCACACAGGACATAATACAATACTACCACTTTGATATGATTTGGAAGTCTGGTGATGCAAATTGTTTAGTGGGTTGGGTGGGGGTTTAGGGTTCACATATGAACCAAAAAAAAAATGACAAGGAAGGTAAGTTTGCTGGTGGTGGGCCATTATTACCCGGAGATGTTAAAATATCCTAACCCTTAAAATCTCACTGTTGTCGTTAAAAATTCTTACGGGACTATTTAAATAGAAGACTTAAGAGTATATGTGCTGTCTCGTTATATATTTTTATTCTATCTAGATTTTCACTTTTCACTGACTGACTTGATTTTCTTACTTTTAAAATAAGTCCACATTATCCTTTTATATCAATGTTATACAACCTTCAAGTATCACTTGATGTCATCCCTCTCCACTATTCTATATCTGGGTTGACATTTTAAACGGAAAAGCGCAATAGATAGGTTAGAGTTATGATATTTGTTTTTATTTCTCATTTGTTTCTTTATACCCATACATAAACACATGGTTTTGTTATTGATCATGAATCTTACGATCCCCTAGATAATATTCAAAAAATAGGCTTTCCAATTCACACTTTGTATCCCAATTCAACTACCTTGGTTAACACCATTAGGTGTTACTTGCTTTTTACATATGTTGGTATTTATAAATCATAGTATTGCATATTTTTTTTTCCTGGAAGAGAAGGATATCATGTTATTTCTCTGTGGTTTCTTCAGTCATTAGTTTAACAAAATTTTGTCTTACAATATTGATGGATTGGTAGACAACTTTTAATGGTGAGATAAGCAAGCGTGCCTAGGACCTGGAGGATTTATGGTAGGAGAAACATAAAAGAAAAACAGCAATATTTAGTTTGGTTTGTTATGTTTTCTGTTTTGGCTTGTGAGACCACCAATAGTGGGAGATAGGGAAGGAGTGAGCTGCATGTATTCATGGATTTCTTTTTCTGTAATTACTCTGGGATTCTAGCTTGGGCAGGGATGATTTTTCTAGTGGAGCACTTACGCTGTTGGCGGAGGTCATAGTTATCTTATTTATCTGTATTCAATTATGCAACTACACATATCTGTTCCCGGGTTTCCATTTCAAATCCTTGAACCTCAAGTTTAGTGTGAAATTGGATGAATTAGTGTGCCTTTTTTTTTTTTCTATGGATAACAACAGTAAGATTATATTAATTTGATCATCAGAATTCTGAACCATACATAACGGTACTTTGTTTAGTTTTGGCAACTGAGTCTTGGCCAAATTTCTCATTTACTTTTTCTGAGGGTGTCTCTTGTGAGAAATACCTTTTGGTTTGATGTGACAAAATTTGTTTGACTCTTGGTCTTGCCTGAGCTTATCTATACATTAATGTAAGAGGATTTAGGAAGATTTATTTCCACATCAATAGTTCGCGATGGAGTTGGTGGTTTTGGTAGAATGATACAGTAAAATGTTGGATATTTTTTGAAGCCTTTGAATTGGATAATGCTAGTAAGAGTAGGGTCAGAATTTGAATCATTGTTACCCTTAGGTTTTTTCAATCAAAAGAACCTGTCTTTTGAATTTGATAGCTAACTATACGGATGGGTATTTGGGTTCATATATTTTTCCTTACACTTTATCACGATGGTTGGTTCCAAGAACATAAAATGATTATTGGTTCCAAGGGACATATTTGTGATCAATTTGGAAGGATCTGTATCTATGAGCCTAGTTTAACTTCACATATGCTTTGTTAGTACACACTAAATTGTGCTTTTCATCTGTAAGATTGCTTACCCTTAACTGCACCTGTGCTGTGTGCTTTTCATAATTTAAAGTCAACACATGTAATATTTCATGTTAATGTTTTTTAGATCAATCTTGATCATATCTTAAGTGCATTGCTCTATTCCATTGTACTTTACATATGTAGATGTGGACCAAAGAGGAGACGGATCAACTATTTGACTTGTGCGAGAGATTTGATCTCCGATTTGTTGTAATAGCTGATAGGTTTCCATCATCCCGGACTGTAGAGGAATTAAAGGATAGATATTATAGTGGTATGTATTTGTTCAACAAATTATTATATTTTTCATGTTTCTTTTTATTATACTTTATTTTGATTTTAGGGTAATATGTTTAACGTGATTTTTCATCTCATGCCTCTTGTCATATAGTTTCGCGGGCTATATTGGTTGCTAGAGCTCCATCTTCTGGGGATGTTGCAGCACATCCTCTTGTTAAGGTGCATTTTAAAAACATGAATCTGCCTTGGGACATTGCACCTTATCATAGTAGTAACTTGTCCTTCCCCATTGTAGGAATTGTATAATGTTTCACAAGAAATGGAGCGAAAGAGAGCACTGTCCATGGTCCTCTCCCAAACAAGGCAACAAGAACGAAGAGATGAAGAGGTTTTGAATTGTTTTTTAGATTATAGTCATCAGTTTCTGCAATCTGTGTACCTTCATAGAAAATAAGGTATATTACCTACTTCTGTTTTATGCAGGTTCTTGTTGAAGCAAAAAGAATAGCTGAATCTCGCATTCCTCCCAAGGTAATTTTTTTTAAAGAATGCTTTTCTATAATGTCATTAATTACTTGTGGAGGGGGGAATTGTTATCAAGAATCAATTTCAGATGATCTAATTCTTATTTCTTGGTTACTTGTGATACAACCTTTTGACTAGTATGGTGTTCTTATTTATTTTTGTTTCACACAAAATTTTCCTGCTGTTTATCATTTCTTTTGCGCTTGGAGGTAACTAGAGCTGTGTACTCATAACCTCATTAGTTTTTAGTTTTACTGACATTAATATACATGTTGAAAGGCTGTCCTTGAATTGCTTGTTCCCAGTTCACAATTACCAATTTGAGACAGCAATATTCATGGAATTTATAAAACGTTTTCACTTTAAGATGCACAAGCACCTGTGTGTGTATGTCATTATGAATCAATCTAGTTGCTAGCTCCAGCCGAGAATATTTATTGTGCACCAAGCTCCACCTCTGGTTGTGACCCAATTCATTTATAAGGGATTTCTTTTGGTGCTATTAATGAAATGGGACCAAAACCACCATAACCCACATTGCCCTATATTGAACCATGTACTGAATGATGCCTTTGTAGATACGAGCATGTCCCCACGCCAGTGTAGGATACACTTCACTCTTTGTTTACTCATGGAATACTCTAGAAATAGACTTTAACTGAGGCCAAGTTTGGATTGTGTATTCAGATGACACATGCGTTTTATCTTGTGTTTTAGGTTGCTGAAGAGTCTCAGTTGGCTGCTTCTAATGCTGGTGCAGAAGCTACAGAGAGGGCTGTCCCTGGTGAAACTGTATCTCCATCGAATGTGCAACTTCCATCAATGGTTGCGCCTTCCATATTATCAGATAATGCATCTACAGTAGCTTCTCTTCGTATGGTAAGTTCTATAGTAGGTTCCCGGTGATGCAGCCTATACCTTCTCTTCATTGACACTTCTGCTCTAAACACCTCCCATTTCCCAAAGCTCATTCTCTGCCATGCTCATCGGGAATGTTAAGACTGATATAATAATTAAAAAATTTGATCTTAGCTGATCGTACTATTTCAAATGACTATTTTGTAGAGACCATTTTCATAAATTTTTAATGCTAATATATTAAACACAGTCTAATAACTAGAAATATTTCAGCTACGTGTATATTTGAGAACATATGCACTTGAGCAAATGGTGCAAGCTGCAAACTCATCTGCTGGACTTCGGACTATCAAACGTGTTGAGCAAACCTTGCAAGACCTTGGGGTTTGTCTTTACTCACTTGAACTTTTAATACAGTTAAGATATTTCATTTGTTTGTTTGTCCCTGATATTCATATAGTATTCACTGATATTTATTTGTAACAATATATAAAGGCAAATGTGAATGAGCGAGACACCTGTTAAGGATTAAAAAATGAAAATTATTTAATGAAAATAATCGCTTTTAAGTCCTTTGTATTAATTGTTGTACTTTTCATTAAATACTTTTTTATTCCTTAACAAGTACCCTTTGGGCACTAATTAGTTCTCCCTTTGTTTTTCTCTAGGAATCTATCAGAATTGATTAACATAATTGAATGGGTTAACTTGTTAGAATAGGTATAGGTTCACATATGCATTGTATTACCTATGTGTAGGTTGATCATTACTTTTCATATATCTTTGATGTAAGGGTTCCTATAAATGAATGAATTAGCCAAGAGATGAAATAACCTCTTAGCACTTTTTCCATATTTTCTCTCTCAAGTGAACCGTTTAGGATGCTAAAGGCCCCTTCCAAACTATTTTACTGAATTAACGGTTTTTTTTTCAAAAAATGCCCTATTACTCAGCAATTTTATCTAGTCAATAGATAATAAATGCAGTAAATTAATTTCTTACACTCATCACGAAAGAGTATATCACTAGTCAGAGCTGCCTCTTTCATTCCCTTTACCTTTGTATAGGATGCAAATATTCATTACTTAAGTGGAATTTAGAGACTAAGAGAATGTGATCCCAATAATTTTAAGGGTATTCTGAAAAATAATGCAAATTGTCGACGAATTTAATGACTAACTAAATGAAATAAATTTCTTAATTGTTGTGAAGTGAGCTGTGCACAGCACACATACACACATGCTCACTTCCTTTTTAATTAGTTAGTTCTACTTTGATTGCAGGTCAATTTGAAACCAAGAGTTCCAACAAAAGCTGTTTGTGCGGAGCATCTTGAATTAAGAAAAGAAATACTAACTTGGCTTAATCTCCAGAAACAGGTATACTTGCTACTGTGGTTTTGGGGATTACACTAGTTAGAATGTCCATATGCTTGTATGCCTTTCTTAGCTTTATTTTTCTATCGGAGTTGCAACATCAATATTGGCTTGCTTTTCCCCAAATTGTTTAATTTAATTACTTGCTAAAATATTTGTTTCAGGTTCAATATAAAGAGGCAGAAGGTTCCTCTTTTCGTGATGGGTCATATGGTGAAACACCTGGCACACCTAAGGTTAGAAATCTGGCTTTTTATTTTTCTATTTCCCCCTCTATTTCTTTCCTTATTTTTGGCCTGTCCTAGCATTAACCATGAATCTGTGATTTGGAAACTACTGACAGCATTTACATCGTGCTGGGGATCAGGATCGGACGTTCGTTCCAGATGCAATGAATTTCGGAGGTAATATATTTTGTCTGCACCTGCTCTACCTAATTTCCTGTAATTGATGGCATTTTTGTTTATTTATTATTAAAACTGTGCTTATAACTGTGGCTTCAGTGGAAAGGGTTGGCAAAAAGGACCAAAAGCGCAAGGTACACTACAAAATTTGTCTATTTATTTTCTTCTTCAGTGCTTGATTCTCACTTACCTGTGGACTATTTTCCTAGCGTATTATTATTGATCTTGAAAATTATAATTTTTGCAGGCACCTGGAGCTCCATCGGCTCATAAAAGACCTAGAAAACTAAAGGCCACAGATCTCTAGTTCCTCTGGTGAGAGCTTATATTTTTCACAGATGATTCACACTGGTAGTTTGGCATCGTTCTTTTATAATTTAGTATTCATCTTAACCATTGTGTGCTTCTGTAATTAATATTTTTGCTTCAATCTTATGGTACTTGTTTCTTCAATTTTCTCTTCTACAATTGACTAGCACAACAAAGCTTGTTGATGCATTGTATTTACTGAAAAATGTTTTGTATGTTATTCACCAGGTGGCAACCGAGAAAAAAAGGTGTTTAAATTCCGAGAATTGTTTCAAACAAAATTATGAATGTGGAAACTGGCTATTAACTCAACACCTGGAAATTCTGATTGTGGTATATTTAGTCTAACTGAAGCTCTGTTTACTTCGGCCTGCAATTTTAGACTAATGCCACTCTTGGTCTTCAATGTAAAGAGAAAAGTGAGATCCCTGGATGAGTGAGATCTCCCATCTTTTGCATGTTCTCAGAAGCTGGACTTTATTTCTCATGCTGATAATGCTTTGTAGGGATACCAGGTACAAAAGTGGCTTCTTATTTAGATATGCATGTATATAAGTTTAGGAATGGGAATTCCGGATGTTCTTGAAGGCTTCTGAATGCTGAAATTGGGAGCGAATGTAACGACTGCTTCGCTTCATAAATGTTTCTAATCGTTTGCACACCAAATGAAAAAGCTGTTGTGATAATTCAAACTAAATGAAAATAGTTTATTCAAATTTATTGTTGTCTTGGAAAATTCGTGGAATAGCACAGGAACTAAGGCCAGGAGTAACTTATTGATGAATTTTTCTCTTTAATGATTTTCTTAGTTCTATATATATGCTCGACGCCTTTTCTCCGCAGACAACTCTTATCGAAGCTGCCAAAATATGAAGAGAAATACAAATTTTATGACAAGCGATAATTAAAATACGCAGACAAATAAATAAGTGATTGCCTCATAATTGGTGGGTATTCTTCAGTTTAGGAAAAGATTATTCCGTAGGTATTTCCTGCAAGCCTGTTGGTGGGTTAACAACTTAACCAGTGTAGTAATGTTTCGTTTGCTTGCATCATTGAGCTGGAAGATTTCTTTTTATACCTTCATAAATTTTTTCTGCACTTTTCCATAAATATAAAAATTCTCATTTCCTCTTCTGGTTTATGGAAAAATAATTTTCAGAATGTACAATATGAAAGTAATTTTTTGCATGATTTTTTTTTTTAATTGTATATTTTAGAAGTAAAAAATGGCTTCCAGGTTGTGTAATTTGAATTTTTATTATGCAATTGCAAACGAAACTGCATTTTAAATAATCGCTTTCTGAATGTATGTTAATTTTTTTGAGTTCGCATACCCGGATTCGAGGGAATTAGTACTAATGCTAGAATGTCAGGAAGTAAAATAAGGAAAGCGGAGACAATTGTTTTTATAATGAATATTTACTTATTTAATATTTAAAAAAAAATATGGGATCTACTAAAGTGTGTAACAATTGTTTATTGGGAACAAAATAAACATCAAACCTCGTTAGTGATTCTTGAAGAGTGGGCACTGTGCTTCACAGTACCGGAGTGAGAAAGAAGAAATACATAAAAAAAGGCCATTTTTTTAATAATTCAATATATTTTGATTTAAAACAGGACCTCTTTTTATCTGTAATTTTATAAGATAGATTTTAGAAAAATAATAAGATTTAAGGCCCAATTTAGTTCTTAAAGGACATAAATCACTTAAGAAACTCTGAAGATTATAAACATGGAATTCTTTAGTCTTTCAATTATTTTTATCACATAATTTATCCCTTAAAAATTAACATCTATCAAATTAATTGCTTTACCCAAGACCCAGCTGCAATAAGCAGCTGATCCTCATCCAACTATATTCATACAAAAATAAAAACTAATCACAATTCAATTAAAATTTAGTATTCCAAAGAAAAGAAGAGACAATGGCATACATTAGAAGTCTAGTACATTAACCACAGAAGAAGTTTCCACCCTAAACTTCAAGATACAAACAATAAAAAGAACTGCTACATTCCCTCCATTATTGGTAACTCTACATTTTTTTTGAGGAGGATCGTTTATAAGTGGAAGACAGATTAAGGCATGGTTGAAGAGAAGGTAATGAATGAGATTGGTAGCTAGGCAGAGAAGGTAACATTGAGAATGTCTGGAAACCTCTCCTTGATGGCTGCTTTGATTCCGGATCCAATGGAGTCAGGTCCAACATACTTAACGTGGCACTCCTCACCTTCAACGGATAACACTTCTACGCTGCCTCCATAATTCTTTATGGCCGGTCTCAATATATCAAGATGACTATTCACAGCCTATTCAAACGCAATGCAAACCACAAAGGCAACAACCTTCAAACTCATTTCAACTTAATTTAATGCAAACACACTTTGGTTCCTCATGATTGCAATTGTGTATTTCAGTCAATTATGTCAATTTGGTCTCATACAATGCAAAGATGTTAAGTAAATTTCCAAGTTTCAACAGTACAACCCACCTGAGTATCAAGTATATTATAATTGTGTAAAGTTTACTCAATGCCATGTCAAAGTGCTTTCATTTCCAAGGACTAAAGTTGTCCAGTTGCTATGAACACCCAGTTGGTATAACTCAAATCTAGAGATTTTAGGATTAAGTATATTTATTTTAATAAAATAAACAAAAATACGTATTCTAATTTTTTTCAGCCATGATAATTGTGAAAAGAGTTGTAATGTAATTGACTGAAATACAGGAATTGCAATCCCATTCATAACCCACTGTCACTTTGGTTTCAAGATCCAGTAATCAAGTTTAGCAAGTCTTCTCCATTACAAGAAATTTTTTACTTATTTGATTTGGGTTGGAGGGCAATACGTAATAAAATAGTACTAGACTTACTCGAGTATCCAAAAAAAAAATCCCACGAATACTGTATGATTTTAGGAATAGGCACACTTCATAGCTTAAAAATGCAATTCTGACTACCACATGTTTGAATAAATTCTGATACACACTACGCTGAAGTAAACTCGTAAACTAAAATAATCCACATAAGTTAATTGGTAGAAATTATGTCGTATAAGGCTTTTGAAAATCAGATTATGAGTCTTAATTTTTCTATTATATGCTTCGTTTCACGGTGCAAATGAATAAAACGGACCTCAACGGTTGTATACTCGGGTGGCTGATCGTAGACTTGGCGAATGTCCTTAACGGCATCTCCGAATTTTTCCTTAAGAACGCGCTCGATCCCCATCGTCATGGTTGTGGTGGAGCTGGGGCAGCTCTCGCACGCTCCTTGAAGACGGAGAGATACGACGCCGTCTTCCACGGAGACGACGTCGACGTTTCCACCGTCTGCGATGAGGTAAGGGCGAACATCTTCGAGAACGAGGTCGACGTTGGATACGGTGAGCTCGAATTTCTTTGCGGAGTATAATCCGGGAGAGGACTGATTCTGGTTGTGATTGGGGGAAGATGTTAATCGGATTGGAACGCTCCTTCTTCTATTTTGGTTTGGAGGGTTGAAAGTGGAAACTGAGAATTTTAGTTGAAGGCCATGGATTTGATGATTCAAGGTTGTTGTTGTTGAACGAATTGGAGTTAGAGTTGGAGCTGCCATAGCCATAAATGCAGAATGAGAAACAATCACAGGAAAGATAGAAGTGCCCCCCTATTAGCCCAACTGAGTTTGGGTTTGGGCTTTTGGTCTTTCGGGCTCCTTCCAACCGGCCTGCTCCCATATACTAAAAGCCCATTGAGATTGGTCTCACAGTGAAAGACAAAAATACCCCTGAGCCACTATAAATTTATCACCTAGAATATAGAGAAAACATGTCTCTTTAAATTAATCACCTCTCTTAATATATAAATTTATCACCTATAATATAGAGAAAGCATGCCATTGTGGTCCATTGCTGAATAATAATTCAATCCAATACAAAGTAATCAATATGTGGATATGGTGTCATGATTCCCATTGAACGGAACTCTTCATTTCCAGCCACTGAACCTACAACGGACCCTGATACTTTACTGCACACAGTAAAAAACGCACTCTTAACATACAAATAAAATAATATTTTACCTATTTTCATTTTAATTTTTAATTAAAAATATTATAATATTATTATAATAGGATTGTTGAATAGTATTATTTACTGTATGCATGCAGTGTTAACAAAACTTTTTCTACCTACAATTCTCTTCACCATACAACATAGTCGAGCAATGATTCAAAAAACTTTTAGATTCTGCATTTTGAATGATCTGAATGAGTTTAGGGGTTTATAATCTTTACTTCCTAATAACATCCTGTTTATAAATTCAAATATGCATGCCACACGAAAAAAATGCCAAGATGAAGGGCAGTCAGGTTCATCGTTGTGTCCGTGAAGTGTCAATCTAACATTATTTTGAAAGTAACTGTTTAGTAAATCACATTTTACCTTCTAATCGTAAGAAGAAGAAAACTCTTCAACCAAACTGCTAAAAGCAGCTGCAATAGCTTTCCTAAACAGGTTCTTAAAAGACCAAGCTCTGAAAAGAACCTGTTATAATGTCATAGGAGTTCGCTTTGGCATTCAATAATTCTTAAAATTAAAAACCAACACTTATACAAGACCAAGCTCTTAACTAGTAAAAAAAACGATATAATAACTAAATTGCTATTTTAAGTTGTCAAAAAGTAAAGTTCAAACAAAAAATATTGAAATGTTGTCTATTCATAAAATCCTTGCGATAGAACAAAACTTGTAGAAAAATGACAAGTAACTTGTGGAGCATAAAGAAATTAAGAATCTTGTGTAGTTGCTTATAAGAATCCCATTGTATATGCTCTAAGTAACAATATAAGAAATAATAAAGAACAACGGCCAAAAAGATAAATTAGAGTGATAATAAACACTCCCGGCTAAGTATTATATGATACTATCAGTGAAATAATGAACGCAGGATCCAAGCATTTATGATGGGCATCTATCCTTTAACGACACTAAAATCCAGAAACAAATATGGACTTACGGTACAACAGAAGACGGACGGTGATCAAAAAAATGTTCACTATTACTCTAGCAATGGTACAAGAAACTTATAGCTCATTTTTAACTAAACTACTACTGACAATCAGTATTCCTTTCAGAATTAATAATAAAGGGTGGGTGGTAAAAGGCAAGAGCTACGAGGAATCATGATCTCAGACTCAGAGACAGACGAGGAAATAATATCCAATCCAAATCCAAAAATAGTGTGGATGGCTACGACTTTTATCTGCGGCTCCTGGTTTGCTCCTTCTCCTTTTCTCGGCTCTTGTAAAGTTTCTCTAGAACACGCTTTGCCTCACATTGGGGGAAATTAGACAAATCATAGTAATGTGGTGCTATATCAACCAACCTGTTTAAATGAGAGTTGCATGTCAGGAATGGGAAAAAACTACACAACCCAAAATCATTTTAAGAAAAAACACTACGCTATACAAATCCAACTGCCTCCCCTATAAATTCTGATGATGTACTTGAGTCACAAATTGCATCTGTCTGAATACTATATTTAAATGTTCACATCGTGCAGTTTCCATTTTAATTGAACACAATTTCCCATTTTCATCAGAATTTCACTTAACATCACAAAACACCACAAGCATTAAAGAATTTGCATCTATGATGGTACAACGATCAACAACCCATAAACAAAGAATCTTACCATTCCCCTCGTATGTCTGTAACAGTCCGAATAAAGTTCCGACTGGTAAGAACATATTCATTATAAATTACCCATTCAGGCTTGTGGTCCAGGCAATTTGATGGATGCAAATGCACCACCTACGAACAGAACATAAACATTAGAAACCATAAAAGTACAATACTACAGCTGACAGTCTAGCTCCAATGATAATAAATGAAAAGACATATGACGAAGACAAAAAGCAGTTCATCTTAACAAACCTGGTTGTCTTTCACCGTCAAGTAGTGACCTGTACGCTCCAAATGAGCTACCTGCATGAAATACCCAGCCAGCATAGCTTTTCTTATGTTGACATAGTAGTCGCGGCTATTAAAGTCAGTGCTGCATTGCTTCAGATTAAACCGGGCCATGATACGAACTAATTGTTGTCTAACATTATCAGCTGATTTTAATGCCCTATGATTTACAAAGTTATCATAGCACCAAGAGGGATCCTCATCTGAGAAAACATTTACAATTAACAGAGTTAGTACAAAAAAATCTATAATTTAACCTCTTGAATAAAAATAAGAGTTACCAAAAATAACTACTTACTATTTTGCTTGTATGCGTGATAGACATTCAACAGCGTGAGGTGATCTCCATCAATGTGCCCGAACCTAGCTTTAGCTTCATCCGCAGCTTTTTGTGCCTCCCTAGGCCGGACAAAGCAATTGGGTACTAAAGAAAGAAATTGATTATCACAGAAGGAGGTCCAAGGTAGGTCAGCAGATGCATAGAGGCGAGACCACACCATTTGCTTCATGAGAATACTGAGAAACTGCAACTAATGCATCAGCACTTACTTAGAATCCTATGGTGCATGCCAACCGGGGGCATGGAACCCAGAGAAGACAGTTGCTGATGACAACCTAAAAAGGACACTAAACTGACCACATACAAGTGCAACTAAGCACATGTGTAAGCAGTCAAACATCCCCCAACATATTCACAAGATTATCCTCTTGCACAAGCACAACAGTAGGGAGTCCATTTCAAAATGGATCCCAGCATAACTACATTGCCTTAGCATTATGGGGGATACTGGACAGACTAAAAAGGTAATTAAATAAAAGAATACCTGAAAGCATGGCAGAAACTGACAGAATCTCATTTGAACAGTTGAATTCAGGACTGACAACGAGCATCTTTGACATCTGTGGATCCAAAGGAAATTCACTCATAATTTCACCTAGCTTAGTTAAGTTACCATCATCATCCAGTGCACCCAAGTAATTCAACACCTCCAATGCACGCATTAAGGTCTCAGGAGCAGGCGGGTCCATGAAATCAAAATGCACTAAATCATCTATGCCCAGTTTTTTCAAAGTAAGAACTGTATTGGCAAGATTTGATCTTAAAATTTCTGGATAGGTCTGTGGCTGAAGATCGTTATTGAAACTTCTCTCTGTGTAAAGTCTAAAGCATTTCCCTGGTTGAGTTCTTCCAGCACGCCCAGATCTCTGATGTGCACTGGCTTTCGATATTGGTGATACTAATAAAGACTCCACACGAACTCGGGGGTTATAAACCTTCTGCTTAGCAAAACCAGGGTCAATGACATAAACAATACCATCAATTGTCAAGGAAGTTTCTGCTATGTTTGTTGAGACCACAATCTTCCTTCCAGGAGGTCCACCCTCCTTCAGTGGAGGTGGTGGTGGCTCAAAAATCCTCTGCTGCATAGCTGGAGGAAGGGTAGAATACAGGGGTACCACTTTGACAGGGCCCACCTGATCTCCCAGATTAGAAATTTCTTTTGTTATTTTGCGGCAAGCATCTTCTATCTCTTCCTCTCCAGTCAGAAATACAAGTATATCTCCAGGTGGTTCACACATGTGTATCTGTACCACTGTCCTAATGCCAGCCTCCAAGTAATCCCTTTCAGGATCCTGAGTATAGAAAATTTCAACAGGATGTAGCCTTCCAGGAACTTTCATGAGAGGGGCACCAAAAAAATAGCCCTGAAACTTTTCAGCTTCAAGAGTAGCACTCATAACAACCAACTTCAAGTCAGGTCTATTTTTAAGCACTTCTTTCAGAAGGCCAAATAACACATCAGTGGCCAATGTCCTCTCGTGAGCTTCGTCAAGAATAATAACCTTGTACCGCTCCAAAAGCGGATCAGTCATTGCTTCCCTTAAGAGCATACCATCGGTTAGATACCTGCAAAACAAAACACCTCCACTTGTGAGACTAGATGAAACAATGCAGAAAGAAAACAAAAATATAGACAAGACATATAGAATTAATAAAAAATATTGTGCCCTTCATATTTCCAGAACAAGAGCAAAAGACCAATCCAATACATAGTTTTGGTAGGAGGAAAATGATGGGGAAGGGCTGCCCCCCCCACAATATTCTTGTGGGGGATATGGAAGGGGAAAAGTATTAAAGTAAATTCATTTTTAAAATATCCCACCCTTCAAAATTAAAACCTTTCCTCTCCCTCCTCTCAATCAAACATAATATCCAATTAAAATCCCTCGCGTCCTCAGTGTCGAACCAAACAGACCCTTCAGACATGGATATCTTTTAAGTGGCTAATATGTTTTTCAGACACAAGGAGCTAGTGTGTTCTTGTTCACGGGGGCGAGTTAATAATAGAAAACAATATAATAGCAAGCTAAAGAGCTAGGATCCTTGACCACGGGGCGTGTTAATAATAGAATAATAAAAAACAATATAATAGCAAGCTAAACATACTTCAAAACTGTCCTCGCACTACTGCAGTCTTCAAATCTGATGCTGTAACCAACCTCTTCCCCAATGGTTACATCCATCTCTTCAGCCACACGACGCGAAACTGACATCGCAGCCACTCTCCGAGGCTGAGTGCACGCAATCATCATCTTCCTACGCTTATCTGGTGTCTCTAACTGGACAGCCTCCAAAACAAACTGAGGAATCTGCAACCCCAAGAAACAAAAAAATAAAACTTCCATAAATTAACGACATACACACATAGGAAAACCTAGATAAGACAATTATCGTCCTAACATTTGTCTATCAAAAACTTAAATTAAAAAATGCCCTAAAACACACTACAAAACATTATGACACCATGTATAACCAATCTTCAAAAATATATAAGTTGAACGAAACAAACCTGTGTGGTTTTTCCACTACCAGTTTCACCGACAAGAATCAAAGTCTGGTTATCTTTGAGAACCTTTAAGAACTCTTCTTTCTGGTGCCAAACGGGAAGGGTTTTTCTCTTCTCCAAAATCTCGAAGTACCTTTGCGTGTAAGGCCTCGCGTTCCAGTGATTGATGAGAGCATTGGCGACGCTGTTATTAGCGCCGCCATTGTATTTCGCAATCTTCGCCACTGAATCGTCTACAACGTCAAACAAGCTCACCTTCCTCTTTCTTTCCATACCCATGAAATTGAAAACCCTAATTTCCCAACCTCGATCCGTCCAAAATGGAGTTGGAACGAAGGTGCGATTGCTAGGGCTTAGCTTTTGTGTGCAATTATAAAACGATCAGACCTAATGGTAATGGCTAGCGAGGAAGATGAAATCTCTGTAATTACAATTCAGCCCAAGGTTTTTCATTATTTTATTATCACTCGGCCCAATAGACGTCTAATTCTTTCCTACACAGGCCCAACCATTTTTGGATCAAATAGTCCTCTTTAGCAGATATATCTTTTCGCACTCCCGTAATTTCTTTATGCATCTCCATATATATAAAATTTCAATTTTACCTTATGAAAAAATGACTTTTAGATTTTATAATTTGCAAGTTAATTTTTTTTATAAATTTTTTTATGTATCGTATATTCCAAAAGTCACTTTTACTTCTAGATATATACTTTGAAAGCTTTTTTTACCGTAATTTTTATATTTAGATAGTACCATCCTCTGAAATCTTTTTTATTATCAGATTGTGCAATTTAAAGTTTTTTTTTTCATGAAAAAAATCAAATTATGTAATTCAAGAATCTTTTGGACTGTATAATTTGAAAGTTATTTCTGAAAATTGTGTAATTTAAAAGTTTCTTCTAAATTAGGGGATGAAACTGACAAAGAGTGCTTTGGAAAGTGATGCGGAAAAAAATTACCTCTCTACCTTATGAGACTCTACATAACAAATAGCAGACCAAACAAAATGGGATTGTTGTCTTTTGCATTTGAAAAGTACAAACTTAATGCAAAATTCAAAGCGAATTCCATCTAATATATTAAAAAATCTCCACTAACCGCACTTATTTTTGTAAAAAACATGGATATAAATATAAAAATTATATTGGTAGCTAGTATAATGTAATTTATATAAAGTTGGTTGTAAAGTCTATTAATTATTAAGAGAACGATTCAATAAATCATCTAATCTTATTCAATAGTAAATAGATATCTACTTGTTGTGTTTTAAATTAGAAATATACAAACTTTAAAAATTAGATAATATTAGTTAAAATTTAGAAGATTACAGACAACTAATTAAGACTTGTAAAATATATATCTCGGAATGAGTATAGTTATTGATTTGATATTATTTAAACTTTGAACTAGAAAAATAATGTTCACATTGGAATTAGGTAAAACTTGTTTTACTTTCACAAGATAAAACGTTATTTCTACAAAAAGTACAACTAGATCAAATGGAGAATAAGTTATCACCCAAATGGATTGGACATTATAAGATTCACCAAATGCTCGACAACTATGCCTACCAGATTAAAATGCTGAACTAAGGGTTGATTCCATAGACATGGAATGTCACAAATCTGGACTTTTATTTCAGTTCAAATATTGAAATGGTGTGGAACTTTTTATTTTTTGTTTACATCAATTTTAATTTTGGAGAATGACTTTAATTTTAGAGAATGACTGTTTCAGTAAAACTTGTTGTTATTCTTTGATTGTCATTAGGTTTGATATTATTTAAACTTTGAACTAGAACAATAATGTTCACATTGGAATTAGGTAAAACTTGTTCTACTTTCACAAGATACAACGTTATTTCTACGAAAAGTACAACTAGATCAAATGGAGAATAAGTTATCACCCGAATGGATTGAACATTATAAGATTCACCAAGTACTCGACAATTGTGCCTACCAGTTTAAAATGTTGGACTAAGGGTTGATTCCATAGACATGGAATGTCACAAATCTGGACTTTTATTTCAGTTCAAATATTGAAATGGTGTAGAACTTTTTATTTTTTGTTTACATCAACTTTAATTTTGGAGAATGACTGTTTCAGTAAAACTTGTCGTTATTCTTTGATTGTCATTATTATCGCTTGATTGAAATTTTGTTGACCAATCACACTCCTAACTTGGTTGGTTGGATTTTGCTGGTCAATCACACCGCATATCGACTAGATGATTTTTTTTGTTTTGTTGATGACCCGCACCCTAGGTCAATTGGTTTAATTTTTTGTTGATCAATCCGATTGGTTGAATTTTATTAAAATTATTGAAATACAAAGTTTTAAAAATAGATAATATTAATTAAGACTCGAAAAATAAAAAAATAATAGAATAACTTTTTATTAACATGTGACTCAACTTATGGACCATTTAAACTTCAAACTATAATGAAAATAAAACAAATAACTTATTATTATCTGTTAAAGGATTTTTTTTTATATAATATATAAATCCCATAAAGTTATGTATCAAGTATTATGTTCATTGAGAGGTTTTTTTTTTCTTTACACAATTTGGG
>Ga0123341_1001224_pt1 | contig 18688 bp, 16 predicted proteins | sample Turbeapinknodule_FD_89959 | JGI IMG/M metagenome (GOLD analysis project Ga0123341, IMG submission 89959) | Root nodule microbial communities of legume samples collected from Mexico - Turtle bean Mexico pink nodule | ecosystem: Host-associated > Plants > Roots > Nodule | place: Mexico: Nepantla...
ACAAAAGAAAATTCCTATGCTACTTTGACAAGAATTTAAAGACTATGCTACGCTTGATTTTGGACCTCTTGGAACATGTAGAGGTAAGTTTCTTTGCCATCAATGGCAGTGTTCCAATCCTCATCAAGCCTCTTAGCCATGGGCCTTGTAGTTGGCCCAATATGTCTTAATGTTTGGCTCTCCTTTGGGTTGGTGCTTGGCCCTCTTCCATCACTCGGTACAATTTTCCCTGATAGTTGTTCTAGGTGCTAAGCTCCCCCTTCTTCTACTTCTCGAATTCGAAATGGTCCTTCCCAGTTCGACGAGAACTTGTCGTCCGCCTTCCTAGCGTTGCTGCGCATTCTCCAGACGAGGTCGCCCTTGTGGAAGCTTCTAGGCCGAACCTCCGTGTTGTATCTTCTTGCCGCTCGGAGCTTGAACGCTGCTTCATGGATCTTGCTCTTGTTGCGAAGTTCGTTGAGGAGGTCAAGGCCGACCGCTAGGCTTTCCTTGTTGAGGGATAAATCGAAGAGTTGTCGTCTGATGGAGGGTTCACCCACTTCTATTTTTATCATGGCCTCGGTGTCGTATGAGAGGTTGTACGGGGTTTCTTGCATAGTGGTATATTAAGTGGATCGGTATGCCCATAGGACTTGGAGTAGTTCCTCTGTCCATCTTCCTTTTGCGGTTCCGAGCCTCTTTTTCAGTTCGTTCAGCAGGACTTTGTTGGCCGCTTCTGCCTAGTCGTTCGTTTGTGGGTGCTCTACGGAGCTTGTGACGAACTTGATGACGAGGTCGTTGTAGAAGGTTTGGAGGCACTGATCAATGAACTGTCGGCTATTATCAGATACGATGGAGTTTGGTACTCTGAACCGACACACTATGTTTTTCCACATGAAATTTTGGACGTTGTGAACGGATATGGTGGTTAGGGGCTCGGCCTCTATCCACTTTGTGAAGTAGTCCTCAACGACTAGCAGGTGCTTCGTTTGGCCTTTGCCGGGTGAGAATGGGCCGATGATGTCCATTCCCCAAATGGCGAACGACCAGGGTGATGTCATGCTGTGTAGCTCTTCCAGTCTCTGGTGATAGAGCGAGCCAAATTCTTGACATTTTTGGCACTTCTTGACATATTCCGCGCAATCTCTGTGAACGGTGGACCAATAGTATCCTGCTCGGATGACTTTGGCTGCCATTGTTCGAGCCTCCGAGTGGCTGTCGCACGCTCCATCGTGAATCTCTTGCAACACGTATTGAGATTGTTCCTTGGTGAGGCATTTTAGGAGCGGTGTCGAGTATCCCCTCCGATACAGGTCCTGATCGATCATGGTATATCGGGCACATTGCCGTCGGATGCTCTTCTCCTCCCCTGGCTGGCATGTCCCGTGTTCTAGGTACTGGATGATTGGGCTCATCCAGGTACAGGTTTCGATGACCACCATGCATTCGGCATCGCCTACACTTGGTTGTTGTAGGCGTATTTGGACAATCGACCGATGGTGGCTTTGCTTTTTGGAGGAGGCGAGGCGGGACAGTGCGTTTATTCACTCGTTCTCCTGTCGTGGTATGTGTTCGATAGTGACCTTGTCGAACTTGGCGATGGTGTTGCTGAACGTGTGATAGTAGCGTTGGAGGAGGGTTTCCTTGACTTCAAATTCTCCTTTTATCTGACCAACAACCAACTGCGAGTCGCTTTTGCACGTGACTTCGCGTGCCCCTAGGTCATGTGCGAGGTTCAGGCCGACCAGTATGGCTTCGTATTCGGCTTGATTATTTGTTGCTTTGAAAGAGAATTGAAGCACTTGTTCAATCAGGAGGTCTTCTGGGCCCTCCCAGACAACTCTCGCACCGCAGGCTGTTTTGTTGGACGAGCCGTCCACGAAGAGTACCCACTTGGCTGGGGTGTCGGGATGCGGTGCTAGCTCTGTTGAGAAGTTCGCCAAGCACTGAGATATGATGGTGCCTCTTGGTTCATACCGAATATCGAATTTAGATAGCTCGACCGACCATCCTATCATTCGTCCTGCGAGATCGGGTTTAGACAGTATTTTGTACATAGGATAGTTGGTTCTTACCGCGATGGCGTGATTTTGGAAGTATGGCCGCATCCTCCTTGCTGTCAGCACTAGAGCTAGCGCGATCTTTTCGATCATCTGGTACCTTGTTTCGACCTCGTGGAGCGTCCGGCTAACAAAGTACACAGGGTGTTCCTCGTTGTCCACTTCTTGGACCAGGGCGGAGCTGACCGCTTCCTCGGAGACAGCCAGGTATACCACGATCGGCAGGTCGAGCCTTGGCTTCTGAATGACGGCCGGTGCGACAAGAATTCTTTGAGCTGGCCGAAGATATCTTCACACGTCTTTTTTCAGCTGAACTTGGACGTTTTTCAGAGCATTTGGGCCATGGGTCTGATTCGTTCGGCAAGTCGGGGAACGAACCTGGACAGTGCCGTCAAACGACCGAGTAGTTGCTGGATTTCTTTAAGGTTTTTCGGGCTTCTCATTTCAGTTATGGCCTTGCATTTGTCGGGGTTGGCCTCGATTCCCCTATGGGTCAGCATGAAATTGAGGAACTTACCGCCCTCGACGCCGAACACGCATTTTTCGGGATTGAGGCGCATGTTCACCTTCCTTAGAGCGTGAAAGACTTCTTGTAAATCCTTGACGTGCTGGCTGCACGAGTAAGATTTTACCTCAATGTCGTCCACGTAGACCTCTACACTCCTGCCAATCATTCCCTTGAAAATCTTGTCCATCGGCCTCTAGTAAGTGGCCCCTGCGTTCTTCAGGCCGAACGACATTACCTCGTAGGAGTAGTTTGCGCCGTCAGTTGTGAAGGCTGTTTTTTCCCTATCCTTGGGGTGCATGCTTATCTGGTTGTAGCCAGAGTAAGCATCCAGGAAGCTCAATATTTTGTGACCCGCCGCTCCGTCAACGAGTCGGTCGATGTTGGGGAGGGGGTACGAGTCTTTGGGGCATGCTTTGTTCAGATCTTTGTAATCCACGCACATCTGCCATTTGCCGCTCGACTTGTTGACCATCACCATGTTGGCCAACCAGGTAGAGTATCGGGCTTCACGAATGAACCCGACCTTGAGGAGTTTTTCGGCCTCGGCCCTGGCCGCAAGCCTCTTGTCTTCCCCATAATTCTTCTTCTTTTGCGCAACTGGGCGTGCTTCCTTGTATACAGAGAGGCGGTGAGTGATTATTTCAGGATTGATGCCTGGGACGTCGGCTGCTATCCAAGCGAAGAGATCTGCGTTTTTCTTAAGAGTTCGATGAATGAGCTCGACGTCGGCGACTGCCATAGCCGTACCGATACTTGTGTACCGCTCCTCGCCGTTAAGGGTGGCCTGGCGCAGCTCGTCCTTAGCTTCTAGTCTTGGTTCGATTTCTCTTGAGTCAAGGTCTATCATGGTGACCGCGTGTTCGGCCAGCGGGGCGCGTCCCCGAGGGGATCTCCCTCGGCCAGGAATGTTGCGCTTAGGCGAGTGGCTGCTAGCAACCTTCTGACGGGTGGGCTCCACTCGCAGGCTTTCTGCATAGCATTCCCTTGCTACTTTTTGATCCACGTGGATGGTCAATATGTCGACCGATAGGGAGGGGAATTTCATCGCGAGGTGAGGGTTGGAGACAATTGCTCTGAGCTTGTTGAGGGACGACTGTCCCAAGAGGATGTTGTAGGAGGTATTTGCGTCAATGACCAAATACCTTATTCTGAAAGTCTTGCATGCTTCTTCTAGGCCGAAGGTCGTGTACAATTCAATGTAACCTTTCGTGCCTACCCGCTCCCCTGAATAACCGACGACATAGTCGTTGTAGGGCATCATCTCTTCTATTGGGATCTGCATTGCTCTGAAAGTCTTCCAGTATAGGATGTCGACTGAGCTCCCTTGGTCTACTAGGGCCTTTTTTATGGTGAAATTATTGATGTCGACCGATATCACCATTGGGTCGTTCTGGGAGGGGTCTATCCCTTTGAAGTCTTTGTCTGTAAACGTAATGGGTGGCATCCTCGGTCGGATGGACACAAGGTTCACCCGGTGGACGGCGTGTAGATGTTTCTTTCGGGTGTTGTTGGAACTTTCGCCCCCAACAATTGTGTTAATGACCTCGTGGGCCTCTTCGGGTGTCGTCCTTGGGGGGATCATCCCTCCTTCCACGTCGCTCTCGACGGTGGTCATCCTCCCGAGGTCCTGGTGGTGTGCGATCTCTCCTTCTTGGCATTTCTTCCTTGCATGGGGAATGCCTGGCCATGCGACTACTTCACACGAAGCGACGCAGATGCCCTGCTTGGATAAGTTCTTCTATTTTATCCTTCAAAGATTGGCATTCCTCGGTCGAATGACCGGTGTTCTTGTGACTTAGGGACCTCCTAGGTGGCGGGATTAGCTCGGCACTAAGGGCCTCCTGCAGTATTTTTCCTCTATCAACATTAAAGGGTGTGTACCGTGAGAAGCGAGGTCCTCGGTTATCTCGTTTGGGGTCGCCTCGGCCAGACCTGGATCTTCCCTGCCGTTTCCTGTCGTCCTTCTTTTCGCCGCTCGCTTCAGCGCGAGCCAGGTTTCTGAATTCACGTAGATCCTCCAGCTTCATAAACTTGGCGCTCGACGTCTAAGCTCGTCCAGACTCGCCGCAGGTTGCATGCACAAACAATCAACGAACGATCCTAGTCGGAGGGCGGTTAGCATGTGGTGCATTGCCACCCCAGGGCTTAGGTTTTGGATGCTCATAGCGGTTCTGCCGAACCGGTCGATGAATGTTCTCAAAGATTCCCCCTTTTCCTGGCGGATGCTGACCAGCGCTATGGACGTCAGGTGGTGGGGGCGGCTTGTTGCGAACTGAATATCAAATTTGGCCATCAGAGTTTCGAAGCAGTCTACTGAATTTGTGGGGAGCTTGGTGAACCAGCTTAGGGCTCCTCCCTTCAGCGAGGTTGGGAAGACTCGGCATAAGACCGCGTCGTCCGTTGTATATAGACTCATGTGGGTTGTATACGCGTCCATGTGTTCGTCAGGGTCGGTCGTCCCATCGTACCGATCCCCATTGAAGCCCTTCCACTTGTCCGGCAGCGGGGTGTCCATAATAAAATCGGTGAAGGGGTGGCACCGGTCGCGGCCAGCGGTGCTGTGGTGTTCAGCGTCTTGTTGGGGTGAGATTCCCCATCCATTTCCACAGTGAAGTTGTTCTTCAGCTCTCTCTCGGCCTGGAGGCCGACAGTTGTGGCGTAGGACTTGCCATCCTGGTTGGTCAGTATAAGGGATGCTACCCCATCCACCAGCTTTTTCATCCGTCTGTTTTCCTCTTGGAGGTTTTTGATTTCCTCCTCGTTCTTCTTGGCGACCTCTTCATGGGATTTCTTCATCTTCGCCAGCTCCTTCAAGAGTGCTAACATAATTGCCGCTTGGTCTGCCTCGGTCATCCTCTCGCTAGCCATGCTGCGGGTTGATACCATCTAATGCTGCTGCTTCTTGTTGTTCTCTCGGGCCCCACGGTGGGCGCCAATTGTTCTCGAACGGGTTTGGGTACCTGGAGAACGATTGATCCTGTTGACGTGTTCGGTCAGTTTCACACTCGATGCTCCTTGATGCGTTCTCCTTCCTGGTCATCCGACTCCTCAGGCGGGTGGGGTACCTGCAGAAGGCACTCCAATGCTCAAGTCAGTGGGGTATCGACACTCAGTTGTCAGGGTACTATAGATAATTACGTAACTTTCTCCTTGAAATGCGTGCTATTTATATTACCTCGATGGGTCTTCCCTGTTGGGCCAGATTAGGGGGTTGGTTCGCGATTAGGGTTGTGTTAGGTCACCCTTAACCATGGATTAGTCTCGCTAATCCGGTCAACCTTTGACTTGAGCATTATGTGTTGGTTGGCCACGTGTGCGACGTGACCGACCCTATCGTTTGGGTCACGGTTTGGTCCTCGAGTTGGCCGAGTTGATGACTCGGTCGGTCGTACCAGTACACAAAAAAAAATCTCCAATGAGGAACATGAGAACGATTTGTCACGGCTAACATTCTTCTTCCAACAAGTTTCCACGGAAGGCTCCAGGAGTTGTGGGTCGAGCTGAACTGATCTCAATTTCTTAGATCACGACCTCCAGGTTGTCGATGGCGTGACAATAATGCTCAGTCCCTATGAGCAAGAGACTTACTTGATGACCTGACCACCTCAACTTCATGACATTTTCATGGAGTTGTCATGGAGTTGTGCTCGGGCACCGGATGACTTGACAATGGCTCGGGCCTGATGATTCGACAACAGTCTGAGCCTGTTTGACTCGACATCGGTCTAGGCCCGCTCGGCTCGACAATAGTCAGGGCCCAATCGACTCGACATTAACCAAGGCCCAATCAACTTGACATCGGTCCAAGTCCGGACGATCGACAATGGCCTGGGCCCAGGCGACTCGACATTGGCTTGGGCCTGCTCAGCTTGAACTCGGTCCGGGCCCGCTTGGCTCGACATTGGCCAGGGCCCAATCGACTCGACATAGACCCAGACCCGCTCTACTCGACATCGACCTGGGCCCGGGTGACTCAAAATTGGCTCGGCTCGACATCGGCCCGGGCCCAATCGACTCGACATCAGCCCGGGCCCTTACGATTCAACATGGGCCCGAGCCCAAACGAATCAACATCGGCCCCGGCCCAGATGACTTGACATCAACCCAGACAACTCCAAAAAAGCTCGGCCTGGATGATTCGACATCAGCCTGAGCTCGTTCGACTCGACATCAGCCCGGTCCGCTCGGCTTGATATCAACCTGGACTTGCTCAGCTCGACATTAGCCAGGGCTCAATTGACTAGACATCGACCCAGGCTCGCTCCACTCGACATTGCCTCGAGCCCGGACGACTCGACATCGACCCGAACCCGGACGACTCGACATCGGTCTGGGTCTAGACGACTCGACATCGGTCTGGGTCTAGACGACTCGACATCGGTCTGGGTCTAGACGACTCGACACCGGTTTGGGTCTAGACGACTCGACATCGGTCTGGGCCCCGACGACTCGAAAATGGCTTGGGCCTAGACGACTCGACATTGGCTCGGGTTCGCTCAACTTGGCTTCGCCTGGGCCCGCTCGGCTTGACACTGGCCAAAGCCCAATCGACTCGACATAGACCTAGGCCCGCTCCACTAGACATCGGCCCGAGCTCGTTTGGCTCGACTTCGGCCCAGGCCTGGGAGACTCGACATTGGCTCGGGCCGGCTCGACTCGACATTGGCCCTTGCCCAATCTATTAAACATCGGCTCGAGCCCAGGAGACTCGACATCGGTTCGGGCCCATTCGGCTCGATATCGACGAGGGCCCAATCGCCTTGACATCTCGGGTCCGCTTCACTCGACATCGACTCAGGCCCGTTCGAATTGACAACGGCCCGAGCCCGGGAGACTCGACATTGGCTTAGGCCCGATCGGTTCGACATTGATCTGGGCCCAATCGACTTGACATCGGCCCGGGCTCATTCGACTCGAAATCAACCCGAACTTGCGGAGCTCGACATTGGCCTAGGCTTGTTCGGCTCGACATCAGCCTAGGCTAGGGAGACTTGAAATTGCCTCGGGTCCATTCGGCTCGACATCGGCCTGAGCCCAATCAACTCGACATCGACTCGGGCCCGTTCCATTCGACATTGGCCAGGTATCGGGAGACTCGACATTGGCTCGGGCCTATTCGACTCGACATTGGCCTGGGCCCATTCGGCTCAACATTGGCATGGGCCCGTTCAACTTGACATCAGCCCGGGCTTGCTAAACTCGACATCGGCGTGGGCCCGACGACACGACATTAGTCTGGGCTTGCTTGACTCGATATCGGCTTGGGCCAGCTCGGCTTGACATCGGTCCGGGCCAACTCGGCTCGACATCGACTCAGGAATGCTTGGCTCAAAAATGGCCCGGGCACGCTCGGCTCAAAATCGTCTTGGGCCCGCTCGACTCTATATGTGCCTGGGACTGCTCAGTTAGACATCGGTCTGTGCCTGCTCGGCTCGACATCGACTGGATTGTCTTGGCTTAACTTGGATTGGGCCAAGTCAAAATCCATCCCAAAATGCAATTTGGATAATCCAAAAATGTATTCAATTTATATCTAATCCATATCCAATTAAATGGATTGGATTTAAAATCCAAAAATATGAATTTGGATTTGAAATAAATCCATTTAAATGGATTAAAACTAATATGGATATGGATAATTATGGATTGGATTTTGTAATTTGGATTTTTTGCCCATCCTTACTGAGAGGGTAGACATAGAGCCCCAGTCCCCGTTTCTTTTCTTTTTTACCATGGGTACACATGCATTATTATTTTGTATATGTGTACCCTATATTCTTTTTATAATTTAGCGACTAGACGACATGTCGGCCTTTTGATGAAATTTTACTTCTTTCTTTTTTGTTTATTTGTCTTCTTAAAGATTTCACGCGAATTTACTTAGTGTATTCTTGGCCGAGATTCACTTTGGTGATTTTTTTATTGATTGAGAGGTTTGTTTGACGTATTCTCGGTAGAGTTAGTGCAACCTTGGTCTAGAGGTTTGTTTGACATACTCTCGGTAGGAATTCACTTTGGTGAATGCAATCTTGGTTGAGAGGTCTCTTTGACTATTCTCGGTAGGGATTTACTTTGGTTAATGCAACCTTGGTCGAGTGGTCTCTTTGACTACTCTCAGGAAGGACTCACTATGGTGAATTATTCCTTGGCCAAGAGGTCTATTTAACTACTTTCGGTAGGAATTCATTTTGGTGAATTCTTCCTTGGCCGAGAGGTTTCTTTGACTACTTTAAAAAATGACTCATTTTGGTGAATTTTTTTTGTTGGTCGAGAGGTTTCTTTTAACTACTCTCAATAGGGATTCACTTTGGTGCATTTTTCCTTGTCCGAGAAGTTTCTTTGACTACTCTCGCCAGGGACTTATTTTGGTGAATTCTTCCTTGGCCAAGAGGTTTCTTTAACATGGTCTTGGCCGAGAGTTTTCTTTGGGTACTATCAGCAGGGATTTACTTAAGTAAAGATTACCTTGGTCGAGAGGTTCTTTTCTGTTCATTCTTCATATAGTCGAAAACCTATTTTCATTGATGCATTGTTAAAACCTGTTTCGACAAAAACCCTCTTTTGGAAAAAAGGCCAATAGCAGGAAAGAATACATTCGTATTACATTTTAATTATAATACATTTTTAAATGGTTGGCGTTCCAGGTTCTCGGCACGTCTTGGCCATTCAGCTGTTGTAGGCAGTATGCTCCATTTTACATGTTCTCATTGACTTTAAAAGCTCATTCCCAGTTTGAACGAAATTATTCATCCACAAATCTCTCGTGAGTCTCTCTCTCATTCTCCATACGAGGTCACCTTTACAAAATAACCTTGGTTTGATTTTCAAGTTATACCTCCTAAGTGGCCTTTGTTTGCATGCTTCCTCCCGTACTTTGGCTTTGTCTCGTAGTTCTTGTAGTAGGTCTAACTCGGTCTTCAAGCATTTATCATTCAGCTTGAGGTTGCCAAGTTCGCACCGAATTGTCCGTTCTCTCACCTCAACCAATAACATGACATTGGTCCCGTAGGTCAGGTTGTAAGGGGTTTCTCCTGTTGTCGAGTGTGGTGTGCACCTGTTAGCCCAAAGGACCTCTAAGAGTTCTTATGTCAACCTTCCCTTTGTTGTTCCCAACCTTTTCTTTAAATATGACCCTGTTTGCGGATTCAACTTGGTCATTGGTATGTGCGTGCTTTACAAAGCTCGGTTTATGTAGAATGTTGAGTCCCTCGTAGAATTTGGCAAGCTTTCGGTTCGTGAATTGTCTTCTATTTTCGATGATAATAGTGTGTGGGATGCCGAATTGGCATACGATATCTTTCCAAACGAAATCTTGGACCTGTCGAGCAGTAATTTTTGCAAGGGGTTCGGCTTCTATCCACTTGGTGAAATAACCCAGTACTACCAAGAGGAATTTTCTCTATCCGGTTGCCGGTGAAACGACCTTACTATGTTCATCCCCCAAAGGGCAAACATTCATGGAGAATTGATGCTTTGCAGGTCGTGAGGGTGAAAGTGTATAAGGGAACCATGTTCTTGGCAGTTTTGACATTTTTTAACGAACTCAGTATAATCGACCCTCAGGGTGGGCCAATAATAGCCTGCTCTTAGCACTCGTGCTGCCATCATTTATGCCTTCGACTGTAGACCACATGCACCATAGGTATAGTTCATTCAAGATGTACTCGACCTCGATTTTGAAGACACGTTTAAGCAATGGAGTTGAGAAACTTCTTTTGTATAGGTCATTTTCCACCATATCAAAACGGGAAACCTTTTATGTCAATGCAAGTTCACAACGTCCAGTCCTAGCATCCTGGTCTTCCAACACCCTCTTGATCCGAGAGATTTAGTCGACTTCTGGTTATCCTATTGTCATGCATTCTTCAATATCAACTGAGGGAGTGGAAAGGGTTTGTTGTATGACAGTGTCATAGTTGCTTTTCTGCTTGCTACTGGCTAACTTTGATAAGACATCGACTCGCGACGCGTTTTATGTGTTGCAAGTTGACACTTTCAAATTCTACCATGATGTTGACTATCCGGTGATAGTATTTCAAGAGTAAAGGATCTTTCACCTGATACTCCCCATTTATGTGATTCACCATTAATCAGGAATTAATTTTATACTCAACTTTCTGGGCTCCCATTTATTTTGCCAACAACAACCCGATTATAAGGGCTTTGTATTTGGCTTAGTTATTTTATTCTTTAAAGCTGAAGTGCAAAGACTTTTCTATTCTTCTCGACCCCTCCAGTACGACTCCTACTCTCTTTCGCTTCTATTCAATGACCCATCAACATATAGACCCACGACACCTCGGGTTTCAGGGTGTCCTACAAATTTGACCTGAAGTCGACTAGGCACTGGGACTTTATATGTCCTCCTAGCTTGTATTTAATTTTGAACTCCGACAATTCTACCGACTAGCCGATCATTCTTCCTGCTAGCTCGGGTTTTCGTAAGACCTTACTAATCGAGCAGTTAGTTCAAACAATGACTTCAAGGTTTTGGAAGTAAGGTCGAAGCCTCTAAGAGGCGTGAACGAGAGCCAATGCTACCTTCTTGATCATCTGGTACCTGGTCTCGAAATCCTGGAGTACTCGGCTTTTGTTTTGTGGAACCTTGAACAACGGCGACACTCACAGCTTTCAGCAATGTGGCCTGGTATACAAGTAGGGAAAGCCCTTTGATAGGTTTTCTCAGTACTGGGAGCTGGGATAGTGTTTGTTTGACAGCTAGGAATGCTTCTTTGTATGTTTTGTCCCACGAAAACTTCTTTGCCTTCTTCATATGTCTCATAATCGATTTATGTTGTCGGCCAATTTTGGCATGAACCTGGACAGGGATGTCAACCTTCCTACTATTCGTTGAACTTTTTTCAGGTTATGCAGACTTCTCATTGTCTCCAAGGCTTGACATTTGTCAGGACTTGCCTCAATCCCTCGGCTGATCAACATGAAGCCTTGAAATTTCCTCCCCTCGACCTCGAATGCACATTTATCTAGATTAAGCCATATGTCGTATTGCCGAAGTCGGCCAAATATCACGACCAAGTCGGCTGCATGTTGTTCGGCGTTGTCAAAATTTTATGATCATGTCATCGAAATAAACCTCTATCGTTCTTCTTATCTGTTCCCAGAATATTCTATCCATCAATCTCTAGTAGGTTGTCCTGCGTTCTTTAGCCTGAAGGGCATGACCTCATAGTAATAATTGACTTTTTTGGTTAGGAAAGTTGTCTTCTTCCAGTTTGTCCTATTCATGGGTATTTGGTTAAACCCGGAGTATGTGTCGAGAAAACTTAGCATCTTATGACTAGCAACTCCATTCACTAGTCAGTCAATATTAGATAATGAGTATGCATCCTTAGGGCAGGCCTTATTAAGGTTCGTGTAGTTGGTACACATTTGTCATTGTCCATTATTCTTCTTAACCAATACCACATTTTCCTACCACATGGTGTATTGTACTTCCCGAATAAAATCGACATCCAGAAGTTTCCGCACTTCTTACTCCGTAGCCAACCTTTTCTCCTCCCCATTCTTCTCTTATTTTGGGCTATTGGTTTAGCCTCTTTGCAAATTGAGAGTTTGTGGGAAATAATCCTGGGATTTATTCTCAGCATGTAAATTGTTGTCCAAGCAAACAAGTCACGATTCTTTGCCAGCATTGCGGTGATAACCTTCTTCTCCTCCTTCTTCAGGTTTGTGCTTAGGCGAGTGTTCTATCCTTAACATCCCATCTCCCATGAGGTAGTTTCCTCCTTGGGTTCTACTCGACACTTATCATTCCCTTCGCCAAACTTGGTATAAAGAACGATGTACCCTCACATGTTTACTCTTTCTCCCGATAATTCGACTATTTGTTCATTATACAACACCACGACATCTCGAGATAGACCCGTCTTTTTTAACGTTTTCCAGTAGAGGATGTCGACAGAGTTCCCTTGGTCTACTAATGTCTTCATGACCACGAAATTGGCCACTTCGATGGTTATTACCATCGGATCGTCCTAGTCCGAGTTAATGGTTTTGAAGTTTGCATTCGTGAAGGTGATAGGTGGCAAGCTCTTTCTTCCCTTCCTGTGAATTGAATACACCAAACTAATGGCCCTCAAGTGCCTTTTTCAGGATGAAGATGTCGTTCCTCTTCCAATGAAACCTCCTACGATAATGTTTATCACAACTCGTACGAGTCCAATCTCCCAGCAGTCATGTCCTTCCCGACTTTCTCATTCATTTCTCGTGCCTCTCTCTTCTCTGTGGTCTCAATTTCTTTTCTCATCGGTTCTCAACCTTCTGCTGTTCTCACGGTTACCTTGCACAAATCGGCGAAGGTGACTTGCTTGCACCAACTCTTCAATTTTATCTTTCAAAGACCAACAGTCCTCCATTGTGTGGCCGAAGTTGCAGTGATAGTGGCAGTGCTTCAATTGATGCTTTTGAGGGGTGATCGTCCTTCGAGGAGCTGACATGAAGTCAATGTTGAGGGCTTCCTCCATAACTCTCGACCTATGGACCATTAGTGGTGTGTAATATGTAAATCGTTGTGTACATGGATATTCCCTTGGCCTTTCGATCTGCATGGCTCTACCTTTGTCAAACTTCTTTTCGGCCTTTTCAGGTGTCTGAGTTTTGGCATGAAATTATTTTAACTTGTCCAGTTGCATGAATTTGGCGGGGCGGTCACCATGTGATGCATGGCCACCTCGGGGCTTAGGTTTCGAATGTTCAATGCAATTTTGTTGAACCTTTCCATGAAGACACGCAAAGGTTTCGCCTTCTCTTGCTGAATGTTCACTAAGGCAATGGATATGAGATTGTGTGCACGACTTGTAGCGGATTGTGCCCCAAACCTAGTGATCAATGTGTCAAAGCAGTCGATGAAATGTGTGGGTAGTCGGGTAAACCAACTTAATGCAACTCTTTTGAGTGAGGTAGGGAACACCCGGCATACTAGTGCATCGTATGCGATATATAGGCTGACTTGAGTTATATAGGCGTCCACGTGCTCATCCAGGTCGATGGTTCCATCATACTTGTCTAGTATTGGATTCTTCTATTTACTCGACAAGGGTACCTCCATGATGGCTTCCGGGAATCGACTTTGTCAAAAGGTCGTTCCTAAGGTGCTTATCGATGTTTGTCAAGTATTTTCTTAGTGAGAGCTCCCAACCTTTTCAGTTCTCTGCACAATGTGTTGTGTGGTCTTAGTCGGGGGGTATCCCCTTCTAGATTCACTTGAAGTGTTGGAGTCTCATTAAGTTTCTATTTCTTGCGGGCATTCTCCTTTTTCAGGGCTTCAATCTCTTCCTCATTTTTCCTCTTTATACCTTAGAATTCTTCCTCATTTTTCCTCCTAAGCATTTCCGAGCTCCCTCCTCATTTGTTTATCATCACCATTGGGTCAGGTTAGCTGGTCTTCATTCCTCCCGTGCATGTCTATCGTTGTTCGTCATGTTCCTCATTGTTACCATGTGGACACTCAGAAAGGTTTCTTTTCGGTCCCATGGTGGGCACCAAAATGTTCTTACAAGGTCAGATTTCTCCTATAGTGACTTCTTTATCTTCTACTTCTGATTTTCTCGACGTCTAGGTTTAGCGGTCTTTCAGCCTTTCAATCCTTTCATTGCTACCAAATGACTAGGTAGGGGACCTGCAAATATATTTTTACACTCAAGTTAGTTTGAGTAGAATCTGCAGGTGTAAGAGTTGAAAAGTTACTAGTGGTGCTTGGTTGTCTCTATTATTTATATATCTTTTGTTTGGATCCTAGCTGTCATGGGCCCGCTTGTAGGACTCAAAAGGAAACTTAATTTCATCTTAATCATGCTTTATAAATAAATTGGCTCAGTACTTAATTAAATGTCGTTTAAGGATCTTGTTTGGATTTAAGTAAATCCGACCATTCGACCAACTAGTACAATTTCTTTTAAGATAAACAATATTTTTTTTACTTATAACTAATGTTTTATTTAAGATCTTGAGTTTTAAATTTTAAGACTCTTGAATATGATCCATCCAATTAAAATGTTCTTAGATGACATTTGATAATATGTAAAAATAATAATAATAATAATTATTATTATTATTATTATTATTATTATTTGAATAATTTTTTTGTGTTAATTTTTACTTTTTCTCGATTTCTTCTTCATTTATTACTTGTTGGTGATTATCGGTAAGATTTTCATCAATGTTGATTTATTGTTTGATTTTGTTGAGCTTCTATTTGAGATTCATTTCATTACTTTCCCTCTAATTTGAGTTAAAAATAGTAATCATTTTTAGGTTGAGGATTTGGGTTTTATTTTAAGAATTATTCTTTTGCGTGTAACAAATTTTGCAACAATTATTACAAATCTTATTATTTTCTTTTAAGAATTTGTGTATTTTTTTGTAAGAATTATTCTCATTACGGTGATCTTAAGAAGAAGAGTCTTTGTGAGAAATAATGGAGGTAAAAAGGAAGATTAAAAACCTCACTTTTTATTAAAAGTATAAGTCAACGGAAATGTCTTCATTTATGTATTGTAAATTGTATTGTAAATTGATGTTCTTTATAGTTTACTTTTTATCTTCAGCGATTTTGATAGAGTTACTCATTGTTTTGTTCTTTTACAATATTACAAGTATTTTTTATGAAAAATAAATTTTTATAACTTAGATACAATTCTTACAAATCAAAATTATCTTTTTAAACATGTGATATAGTTGCATAATTAAGGTTTAACCAATATTTCGAGTTTTGAATATATATCTACATTTTATATTGAGTGATCTTATAGAGATTTTTTTTTTATCAAAAATGGTATAATTTATTTCTAAAATGGCTAAAATGATTGAGTCTCACAAATTAATTATTGTCTTTCCTCACTTTACTGCACACATAAAATTAATTATCTCTCTCGTTATTTCTCTTCTATCTTTCCAAATTCATTATAAGTTTTCTAAACTAACGTAGTGTTTGGTTCTTCGGGTGACACTGTAGCGAAGACGGATGAGAAGATGTCACCCTCGTTTGTTTCAATGGACATTTGAGGGTAAGGAAGCGAAGACATAGAAAGTTGTGGGTGTTGTTGGTTCTCTCAACAATGAAAAGAAAAGAGAGAATGATAAGAAGAAAGCCATGTCAGACATGTTGAAATACCATGCTACCCTTGGTGCACTTGCAGTACAGTTACACGACCATTGCATGCACAACGAGAAGAGGAGCACGTAGGCCATGCATAACACGGTTTTCAGAGATTCCTGACTTTGGCACATGGAATCTCTTTGACCATCAATTTGTTGAATGCAATGAATGATGCATTTGTTCATAGTAGATAGGTCATTAATATACAGTGCTCATTCACGGCGTATATAAAAGAGTGGTTCTGGGAAAGTTAAAAATGCATTCAAACAAAATCTTTATTGAAACAGACGTTTGCATTGGTTGAGTGAGCTTGGAGAGGTTTGTGAGATAGCAGAGTGGTATGAGAGTGATTTTGGTGCTGCATTGTTCATCTCAGATTAGCATTCAGTGACTTTTGTAGCTTGGCAGCCATACTATTAGAGATTTTGCACTCCAGAAGAGGCAAGTCTTGTGTTGCGGCTGCGCTAAGCTTGTGCAACGCGTCACAGGATGCCTCACCAGTAACCCTAATTCCACTAAAGGAAAGATCATTGTGGGACAGGGAGTTGACCTAGATACAACCTATATAAAGGGTGGTAAGAACCCTAGAAAAGGTACGCCGTTTCTAAGAACCCTGGAACGTTGCTCTGTTGAAACAGAGGGAGTCCTACCTGTTGATTGCTCTCTGACAATTAAGTCAGTACAGGGCTTATAAGAATCAAGAAGTAACAAGTTTTAGTCTTAGAAACATACCTTTACCTGGGGTCTCAAGTCCCTTTTATATCTTACCTCTTGTAACAACTTCTCATCACGAGAATCTAATCTCAATTGAAAGCATACTCAACAGGAAAATATTATGTTCAGTGGCACAATCTCTTGGTGTTGCAACAGAACGAAATCTTTCCTCTAGGGAATGCATAAAATAATAACAGAATAACCACCAGGGTAGCAACTCATGTAGCATCAGGGGTTCAGTCTGTTTATATAGACACCCTCAACGTGGCGCTACGCTCCTTTTCATCATGCATGCAACCTAACCTTTACGTGCCCTAACACACATGGGCTTAGGTTTAAAGAAAGTGTTTACTTAAACTAGACCCTATGCGTACTAAGGGCACCCTTAGGTCCACAATTACCCATCGCTAGCCTTTTAGGCCTTATGCATGAAGAATTACCTTAAGTATACAAAGACGGACTTACCCATTCAACTGAGGCCTAATTTCATAACCCGCTATTCTGGCCCAAAAATCGAGCTAACCTGTCTACGTCGTATGCCGAGGTCTGACCACCGAGTGCCGAGCTCTGAACACTCTGGTCCAGTATACAAGGCCCCAAGTCTCGAGCTGAGCTTGCTTCAGTGAAGGGACTACCTACACGCCCTTGGCGGCTTACGTGTCCTTCTCGTAGTGAAGGGACACCTATTTTCGTCAGCGTTGCCCCAAAACCCTAAACCCTTCGAACATTGTCTTGGCAACCCTTTGTGGCTGCATTCTCTGATCACTAAATAACTAGATCCCTATAAGCGTGGGCGCGGTGGAGGTTTCAAGAGTGGGCGCGGTGGAGGTTTCAAGAGTGGGCGCGGCGGAGGTTTCAAAAGTGGTCGCGACGGTGGCGGTTGCGGTAGAGGTGGATTTGGTCGTGGCGGTGGAGGACGCTGTGATTTTCGCAACGAAGGGCCACCCTCCGAAGTCATAGGTTGTTTTTTCTTCAGAACTTAAGAAACGTTTCAATTTCTTTGTTTTTTGTTGGGTATTTAACGAACAGTGTTTGAAGCATGAAAAGTATCCTCCGATATGTTGCTGATGAGACAATTCCATGGGAGGAAAAATCAATTGTGGCTAGGCTTGCAAATAAAGTAAACAAGTCTAAAGGGAATAAACTATGGAGGAAGAAAAAAGGAAGCGTGTTGCGGAGATGATTGCAAAGGTTGTCCTGCTTTGGTTTGGTTTGGTTTTGTTAGGTTTTAACTTCCCCTTCATTTTAGCTACTATTAGAAATTGATTAATTAGTTGCTTTCTTTGTTGGATGATAGGATTGCTAGGGAAAAGGCCAAGGAAATTGCTAACAGCAAGGTATGGAAACTCTTTCAATCTATACATGCTTAGTATTTTTTTTCTACTCGAGGTTGAATGAAATAACATGCTAATATGATTTTAAATTTTAATTAGAAAGGGTGTTCAAAAAGATATACGATTAGGGTGGGTGCTTAAGTAAGCATGGACTATTAGTTGATTATGGAAAAGTTCTCATACTTTTTATTATTATTATTATGACTTATAGTGAACTTCCTGTTACTGTATTGTTTATATGGCTATATACTTTCAGTTTCAGATTAAGCGTGAGGCTAAGTGAAAGGCATTCAGTTTATGGAATTTCAAATAACACATTTGTACATATTGGTTTAAACCAATGTGCCTATTTTTTGAGTTGTTTCAAACTCTTTGCTGTTATATTGTCTTTATTGTTATCTGTGAAAAATTGGGAAGGATAATATTGATTCATTGTTTAGGTAGTTGCTTATAGATATATTAGCAGTTACATTAGTTTGCATTGCAAGTCTTATTTAGGAAGAATTTCTGTTTACAGTCCTTAAAAATGTTATACTATTGTTTTCAGTCCTTAAAACTTTATTATAATATTATTTTCATTTATTTTTTAAAAATTGAAAATTAACTCTAAACATATTTTTATTTATTTCAGGCACTGAATGTTAGAAGTGGTGCTCCATCACCAAACCAGAATATTATTGGATCAAGTGGAGGCAACAAGACAAATTAGAATTAGGATTATGACTTTAGTTTTAATATGTTCAAATATGAAACAAATTATATTTTGACAATTTACTTTACTTGTTGTTTGGATTATTTTGACATTATCAACTTTGTTCTCTTAATGTATGAATGAAGTCATCTATTGATTATGTTTATCAATTTTAATTATATTATGAAGCATAATTGTATTATGAAATTAGTTTATGTTATAATTTAATTATATTATGAAAATTAACTGTGTACTGAAATTTAATTATAATATGAAATTAAATAA
>Ga0123341_1001226_pt1 | contig 18678 bp, 9 predicted proteins | sample Turbeapinknodule_FD_89959 | JGI IMG/M metagenome (GOLD analysis project Ga0123341, IMG submission 89959) | Root nodule microbial communities of legume samples collected from Mexico - Turtle bean Mexico pink nodule | ecosystem: Host-associated > Plants > Roots > Nodule | place: Mexico: Nepantla...
AAGTTGGCTTTTCATGTCTGTGAGGGTTGCTTGAATGCTGGATAAGATTGCTTCCATATCTTTTGATGGAGGGTGGGAAGCCATGGTAGGATCAATGAAAGCACCAAATTTGTTAGACCTTTGTTACTGTGATGCTAAAACTAGGGCTAACCAAAAACTTCTCTGTCTTCATTCATAGTGTTGGTCCCTTTAAGGGCATAAGATGGCCATGGGCCTTACAGTTTAATTGTAAAATAAAACAACTAAAATAAAACAACATAATAATAGCAGACATTCCTAAACTTCATGGGCCTATCCAATTATAAAATCCTTCATCCAAACGGGTTGCTTCCTGGGCCTTGTACTGATGTATGGACCAACTCTAACAGTAACACTAAAAAAACTTGACAATTCCTCCGTCCTAAAAATTCTGCTTGACAAGTACTAATTCTGCACATTTGCGATTCTGAGCATGGATGAAGTCGCCATGCATGGCAGAAGCGTACAATCGTGCATTTCTACAAGTTGACTTACGATTTTGACCACCATGTATTGAAATAACTTTTAGTAGTGTTACAATTTTGAGATTAGAACGATAAAGTTAATTTGTGACAATCAGACAGCTCTTTCAAATTACATCGAATCTAAGCCTCCGTAAATAAATCAGAGATGTTTGAATTCACTCTCACTTAATTTGTACCAACTTTGCTTGAGACAGTGCACATCCATTGTCAACTCAAACAATCAATTAGCTGCCAAAGCTCTCTGGACACGGACCAGGAATATGTTGTATCAAGCTGGATTGTTTTGATATCTACAACCAACTTGAGGAGTGAGAATTACAAACCTAACAACCATTGTAATTAATATTTAATATCTCACTTTCCAATTAGCTTTGGTTCATTGTATCTTCGTAAATTGATATAGTTCAATTGCCCTCTTTGTGAACTGTACTCTATTAATTATCTTTAGGTATGTATAATGCAACTAAGTGTGTATTTAGCACTCAAGTCTAGAATATTCACTCAAAATCAGTCATCCCTTATTTTACCATTATCTCTTTCATCATATTTTCTTTCTTTTTCATTGTCCCTAAACAGAAAAATGAGAAAACAGAGCACAAATAGAGACAAGATTGAAAGAGAAAACATGCATATTATTCTAATCCTTGCAAATAGAATCGTACAAGCAAGTATCAACCTAAGAAAATTAGTATGAAGAAGAAAATACAAACACACAGGCTTTGACAAAGAACGGTAGCCTAATAACCTGTAGTAACAATGTGCATTGAATAAATAACTTTCTGGTCAACAATTCCAAACATTTCGCAATACCTGCAAGGACATGGGCTGCTATAATTAAAACAAACAAACAAGGCTTTGTAAAGGAGACTACCAATGTTTGAGGATAATAAGCTTATCAGCTAAATGAAATGTTAGACATAACAAAGATTTGGAAGGGTCAATAATAGGAGCCATTCAGACCCAAAGAATCACAAACTCTTCAAAATACCGCCCAAATCAATCTTTACATATCGATCTTAAAAGAATAACTCATTCCTTCTGAATGTAGAGCATTTCTCCAAATAATACAAATGTACATCTCAAATTTATGCAGAAACAGGAAAAAAATTGAAGAAATGTGCTTCAACTTGACGTATCAAGCTGAAGCTGAATGGTTAGGACTTTAACTGCATGAATAGTAGCATTATTTCATTCTTTCATATTTTTCTTGTTGGGGTTTATACTGGTAATTGCCAATTTTTAAAAATAAAGGTTCCAAGCAAGGTCAACATAAAAGACAGTAAAAGTTGTGAAAAATCAAATCATGTAAATTCTAGAAAAGCAATCGTTAGCCTTGTTACTTTCAAATCTTTATCCGAGATTGATTCTAATTAATTAACTAGTCTTTAAGAAAAATATTAAATTTAATGGCAGTTTTCTTCTATTAAGTTTGTATTTTATTTCATTAGTTAAGACTTCAAAGCCAAAACTAGCTAACCAGTCTAATAGGAAAATATTCCTCAAAATTATTAAGCACAAAGAAATATAATTACCGGATGGTGTCTTTTATACAAGGAGATCATCTTCAAGATAATTATACTCAAAAGTGAATTCAGTCTTGATTCTTTGACACCTGGATAACCACATCGACATACAGACAAGTTAGAACAAACAGAAGTGTAAAGTCAAACAATGTACAGTATTGTTCAGGTATTCACTAAAATTTTGACGGCAAATATCAATAATTATGCTTGCACAGCATACCATCCATGTTGCATCTCGTCATTTGTAATTTGGAAATCAAAGTACACATAAGTTCCCTGCTCATATTCATCAGTAGCAACTTTAGGCTCTTCATGCCGCTGAAACCAAGTGTTAAACTTTCTGTGGTATCTCCAAGACTGCTTCTTTAACTCCTTTGCAGCCAGATATTGTTGGTAAGTATTCTGCAGAAAAAATACATATAAGCTCACAAGGCAAAAGGACCCAATACTTAATCCCAGAAAGTTCAGATACCTGTTGATAATAAAACGCAAAGAATAGAGTATCAGTGCCAAATGGTTCCAGACCCACTCTCTCCCAAAAGGCGGGATTATTAACAATAGGTGACTGTACTTGAGGATAACTAGGAGGTGTAATAGTCGGATGTTTCTGCATTACCGAAGAAAATCCATCAATGAGCATATAATAGATTATCCAATGAACATGAGGATGATTATAACAAGCAATGCATACAGGTGTATAAGTCCTGGGACGTTCAGAGTCTTTGGGTAGGGGAATTTTGAAGTGGGCTGCCTCAAGCATTTGCAAATTATACAATTGATCACGCACTCCACCAGAACTAACACTGGATGCATTAAAACCATCACCAATTGCTCCATGTTCAGAACCATTTCTTCTACCAATGACACCAAGGTTGCCAGTAGGTTGATTGGATTGTAATGGTTGGCCAGGAGACAAATCAATATCTCTGGAAGTTTGAGCAGATTCTGGAAGAGAGGCAGACACTCCTACCTGCAGCATAAACAACAAATAGTCAACCTATATCATCATCAAATAATATATATATATATAGAATACATCAATCAAAATGCATATTTTGACATCTGCAAATCAGGGAAGTCCTACCATTTGTATTCTGCTCATATCTCATCACCTTAACTCATAAAAGCACTACAATAGAGCTGTTCAACTGGTTTTCAAATCAGATGGATGCTATCAAAGTAATAAATTTGTTTACATGAACTAGCAACTAAATGGGAGAAAAAAATATAAAGAACTTACATACATGCATGTGCTCTGTTCCTTCAAAATTAAAAAATACATTTACAAATTTTATATTTTACTTCTGCCTTAGAAAGAAATTGATCAGAACTACAAGTGCAATTTAATGTAGTAATTTCATTGACCTACCTAATGAAAAGACTAGGAAGACCAAACCCCAGGTTTTCCCCAGCTTATGATCCCAGATTTATTGAAGCATTACAAGCACGGCAAAGTAGGAGGTATTAATAAAAATTATATATGCTTCTTATATATTAGAGTAAGATATATCTTGAATATAAACAAATTAAGAATGAGGCAGCATACAGGAGAATCTACAGCATATGCTGATTTTGAATCATCTTCATTTATGAGATTCTTGCCAATCCCAGTGCTAGCAGTAGATTCAGTTATTGGCTCATCAGGAAAATTCTGATGTTGCTGCTGTTCTTCACTCTTGGAATTGCCAACATCTGCATAATATAAATAGTATATAATGTAATACTCTCATAATAACACCAACACTAGTATTAGGTTTTTTATCTTAAATAATTATATTCTTATAATAGATGGGCTTGTATATTGAACAATATATCGATTCAGTCATTTCAGTACTATTTTATATTTGATCCACAGTCCAAGTACACGGATATGTTATTCCCAATTTACTTGTTAAACTAACAACTCAGAGATATTTCTTTATTGGGAGCAGGGAGCTCATAAAATAGTCTCCTACAATAATATTCATTATGAAGGGAAAAATAGAGAATTATCACTGTTAAAAGTGGAATTTAAATCTAATTTAACATAACAAAACCAGTTTAGAAGATGAAGTTTGCACCCATTTATATACTAAAATTTAACCTTAGTGGGATCTTCAACACACCCCTTACACCGAGGATTTGTCATCTCAAGTGTGGAAATAGATATTTATGGATGGTATGATAGGAACTCAATAACGGGTGGCACAACAGTCCCAACAAATATTGCTAAGATAAGGTTTTTATATGCTCTGATACCATGATAAGAAAGTAGAATTTATATCTAACTCAATTTTGCAAAACTAATTTATAAGATGAGATTTGCATTCACTTATGTACTATAATTTAACATTATCTTGGGTTGATACGAGATCTCCAACAATCACCTTTTTCACCTTCATGATACAAATATTTATCGGGCATTAGTCATTTAAATCTTCCCTTTATTACATAATAGGAAATTCAGAAGTCAATAAAATGTGTTTGTTCAGTATTCATTGGAAAACAACCATAACTGAATAACATGGATTGGGAACTATCTATGGGAACCCATATATAAAATCATACTATTCCAATCACTCATTGAGCCCATAAAGGAAAGGAAAAAAGTATTCCAATTTAAAAAGAGAAAATTTATTCAGCAAAACACAATAACATAAGGCTATTAACAAACAACACATGCCTGAATCTTTAGAAACACCTGGCATCAGTGACTGTTGACTAGAGGGGGAATGGACAGAATTGGGTGGCTGCTGTAGTGATGCAGAAGAAATACCGCTGAGACTTGTGGACTGGACCCCAAGTCCAATACCAGATTGAGAAGAAACAGATGAGCCATGAGAGTTAAACTGCATACATTGCACTATGTCATAAAATATATTTTTCTGATGTAGAAGAAATTATGTCATAAAAGGAGTTAGTTAAATATTATCATTTAACAGAAAAATAAGCTCTTAATCAGAAAAAGTTCATTCATAAAGAAGAGTACATATGGAAGGAAAATTGAAAATGAAAACAAAAGCTTCAAGAAATACACCATTAACAACATTTTAAAATGTGAATTAACAGTATGCCATATTTAATTACTGATACTTATACCACATTAAGAAAACAGAAAAGAAAACTTTGTATTGAATATCATAGTTTTTACAAGTGCTGAGGCAAATACATATAAACTACAGAAGCTCACTTAACTGACGAAATCAGTTATAAGTTATAACAGCTGACTAACAACCTCCAGTGACAACTGACAAACGGAAAACGACAGCAGTCTAGCTAATCAGACTACAACTGATCAAACAAGTAATTCACTCAGACCACACAATCTAACTCGCATCAGTATGGAAATTTTCAATTCTACTTGATACTACAAGATGAAATGTGAGGTGATTTAGGATGATCCATGAATTCATATGCTACCCTGAGTACAAAACATTAATTGCTTTAATTTCTATTGTGGGCAAAGCAAGCACAGAAGTCCTTAATTTTTCCTTTCTATGAATAGGATTCACATTTCAGTAATACACTCATAACCAGACAAATTATGAGGCACTAAATTATGACTAACAAAAAGAAACATGAATTTTCTTCCCTTTTTCCCCCCAATAACTTTCTCCATCACTTTGAACTGAAAAAAAATTAAAAATAGAAGTCCAATTCAGCTTGGAATAATATCAAGAGGACCAAAGCTTCTGTAGTAAAGAACCAAAGTAAAAATCAACAATAAAGTAGCATTAGAAGAACACACATGTTTAGGCTAGATACCTCAATTTTTTTGTACCATAATGAACCTTCCAAGAAAAGATAAACCTTCAAGCAAAGAAAAGACAAATGTGATATACAAGAAGTACCTGTTGCAAAAGGGGGTTTTGCTGCTGGGCAGAAAACTGCTTATGGTTTCCCCCAACAAGAGAAGGCATATTAAGAAGGGTACTGTGCCCTTGTTGCACTTGCTGATACTTCTGCAAAAACTTTTCCCTTTGATCAGGAGCTATTTCAGTTCTTCCCCGAAGCTGGCCCTGAAGAAGTATAGATTAAACAAGTCTCTTCAGTGATAACAATTTTACATATATACAATAACAGGACCAGGATGATACTTCCATTCAACCTAGCAATAACAAGAGTGACTGAAGCATTTGTAGTGGACTGACTACTACTTGAAAGTAGTTATATAACTGTGCACCCATGTAATAATTTTACATGTAAATGGATTCACGCACATAAACATAGCAAAAACATATATATCATATTAGTGGAAGATTGTCAGAGGTATTAATCAAGCATTTAAGGTCTTAAATGAAATGCCATTAACACAAGAGATCAGGAATGACCTTTTGATCCAGACAATACTATATAAAATAGCTCTGGTGATCACCAATCCCAGGCATGATAAATCAAACGCCCAATGTATATATAAATGTTAGGAACATTGTATGGTTGAATAGTTCTAAAGCAATAAATACTCTGTAGTTTTCAACAGATGTAAGAATTAAGGTCGATATGAATGTGGCCACTAACAATGTAACTTAGGTTACTCTATGAAATTATGATGAATGGGTACCATATCACAGAATTTCATAAAATAGGATTCTAGATTTCAACACACGTGTTAGATTTTAGCTTTGATTTGAATTCAAAAGCTGATATCCTTGCATACTATTTCCGGGAACAAACTAATCAACAGCCATTAGTATTACAATCTAATTGCAAGTAATATGTTAATATACATAAATGAACTCCATACTTTGAAACCACATACACAAACTCCACACTTTAAAACCACATATACAAACATCCTTGCATACAGTTTCCAGGAACAAACTAATCAACAGCCATTAGTATAACAATCTAATTGCAAGTAATATTTTAATATACATAAATGAACTCCATACTTTGAAACCACATACACAAACTCCACACTTTAAAATCATATATACAAACTCCATACTCTAAAACCACATATACAAACTCCACACTCGCAACCAGTACAGATGTCTTCATATAAATTACAATTAAAAACAGCAACAGAAAATGTAATTTTTGGAGGGTCTAACTACCCAATAATAGTTCACACTTCAGATTCCACAAAAATTAACATGGTGGAAAACTAAATACCAAAGCAAAAGAAAATTACGGACAGAAAACTTACAGCATCATTCTGATTCTGAAAGGGACTTCCAGGTCTCCATTGCATGCCAGGAACAACAGAAGGGGAGAAAACTCTCCCAGATACAGCTCCAGTGTCATTAACAGTACCAGCGTCAACTGAAACAGTTCCATCATTAGCCTTTGCAGCCTGAGGCAAGATCAATCTATTACTTAGTGGGGATACAAGAGGCTGCACCATCGCACTACTTCCAAGTCTATCATCAGCGGCCAACATGTTCCTTTTAGCTATTTCAGAGGCTGAAGGGACTGATCCAAGGGCCCCATTGCTAGGAACCATGTTTGCAGAACCAAGAGGGATGCTGGCTGTTGCTTGATTTGATAGGGAGTTTCTTCCCCTCAAAAGTGTTGCATCAGAAAGCGATGGAGACGGTCTCCGGCTAGGGAAGCTATTAATGTCTTCCTCCTTTGTAGAGGTAGACTGATTTACAGAAGATGAATTGGTAACATTACTACTCTCCAAGACATTCCGCACCAAATTTGAGCTAGGTATGGCTGCAACAGCAGGTGGACTAGATAGGGTATGACTAGAAACATTCACAGAAATTGGAGAAGTGAGGTTGCCAGTAGGAGTTGAAGTAGCAGAACTAATTCCACCACTTTTAGGAGGTGGAGTTTTGGCAACATTGTCAGAATTGCTATCCTGGGATGCTGTGTCATCAGCTTGCTCCTGGACAGATGTATCCTGGTGATTAGAAATAATAGCTTCCTGGATTGGGAATTAACAATAATGTTTATCAATTTAAATGACATCTTATGAGAATGCAGTATTTATACCCACCCGTAACTAGTCAAGTAAAATAGTGATTACATGGACTTACTGAAACTCTAGTCATGATCCCATTGCTTACAATTAATATTTGCAATTAAGTATTACGAGATGCTTCATCAGAATTTGCATAATTTTGGCTATCAAGTTTTAAATGTAAGATTTATATTGTAAAATTTGGGTTAAAATAACTACTTTTTGAGTGTTTTCTTCATGTTGTAAGTGTATAAATCCTTTACATTGTGACCTGTAAGTTAATTATTATTATTATTTTGCAACACCATTTTTAAATGTAAGATTTATATCATAAAAATTGGGTTCAAATAACTACTTTTTGAGTGTTTTCTTCATGTTGTAAGTGTATAAATCCTTTACATTGTATCCTGTAAGTTAATTATAATTATTAGCATTGTGCAACACCATCTTGCAAAACAGTACTGCTTCCAATATGCTTCGGAATTTAATCTCTTTACCAACTAATTGTAGCAAAGGAATTGATTGCTCATATCACTATTTATCATCACTGCAAACCATCAAATAACAATTGGTCGAGGGATGTAAACGCAACTTCATTTACACAATGAAATATCTAGCAGGAGCATCCAAGCAGAGTAAATAAACTAAATAAAAGCAAGAGCAACACAGAATATTCTGAAACAACATCCCAAGATTTCAATTTTCAATAGACTCCAGAGAAATATTTTCATATTGTAGAAACAAAAAATACATACAGATGTTTGTGATGCAGATGCTGACGCTGATTGTGATGTTGATACTACTGAAGAATTTTTCACGCCAAGACTAGGTGCCACCTGAAAATATATATAAATTAGGATTCCACAAAGAATAATTATAATTATTCTAATATGTTAGCATGAAGGAAATGTAAGCATAAAACACGAATTTCAAATATAGGTAGGAAGCCTAGAACCAATATGCACAACATAAATAACAATAAAAAAATAAAAGAGAAGAAATGGCCATTACTGCCATAGGATCCTAATACTTTTGGGTTTGGGGAAGGTATGATGCGTGGACTTATTTCCATGTGTAGAACCCACAATATTCATTAAGTTATTTTCAGAGACAATATAGTAGCATCAGAAAATAGACAATCTAATATATATAATTCAAGGGTGAAATGCTTACATGCCAAAATTAATTGATATACGCCAATCACATAAAACAAATCTACAACATACACATCCAATTGTATTTGTATGTATGTTTGCAACCAAGGCAAGAATGATTAAACAGACACCTTTACCTTAGAAAGAGCGGTGGGAATTGTAACAAGTTCTTCTAGGGTGTCCACCTTGTCTAAAGGTAATGAACTGTACAGTTCATCAACATCACTAAATTCATCAAAATCCTCCTGCAGAAGAAAATGAAAATTAGAAAAAAGAAAGACACAAAACTAGAAAGAAAACATAAATTTTGTGCAGACTCAAGCATTAGGCAATGTTTGAATGGAAATGAAGGTAGGGAATTTTTTATTTTAATAAAGACTAAAAATGTTTATACAGAATTTATATAATAAATGAATAAGGAATTATTGGAAGGTGATGTGACATCCTCTCATTTTGTTAATCTAATCTCATTCTGATTTTTTAAACAAGGGGAATGTTTAGTTAAAGAAAAAAATTATCCCTCTTCCTCCAAACACACCCTTACACTAGTTTTAAACCAAAGATTTTGAAAGCCTAAATCTGGGTGAGAGAGAAACACACTTCCTTAGAAATTGTCCCTCGTTCAGAACTGCAGTGATGGAGAGAGCGGCATGGCTCTAATTTGGTCTCTCCATAATGGAGAGAAGGGATCATATTTTGTTCTAACAGCCAAAAATATACTTACTGGTTTTTTTCTAATAGAATTATGTTTTAAAAAGGTCAATAAACATAATTCTATTTCCTTTCTTCTTTCATTTTATCCAATCAAAAAAGTGGAGAGAACTAAACTTTTCCTTCTCTTCATTTTCTTCCCATATTTCCTAATCCAAAGAGCCTAAAAACCTACTTATTTTCTCTTTTCATCTAATTCTTCCTTCCCTGTTGCTTCTCAAAACCAAACAAAAGGGATTCCCAAGAATACAATATGGGAAACAGAAAATTTTAGGAAATAAGAGCTTCATTAAGGTTTGTTTTTCCAAGCATCGTAGGTACTTGGCATAACTAGGTTGAATGTGTCTTGGGAAATAGTAGCATCTTACTTGCTCTCTTGTAAATTGATTTAGCTTTACTTATCTTCATACCAATCTTGAATAAATTTATGAAGCACTTATACTTCAATTTGCTTCGTGTATCCATGTCCAATATGTATCCAACACCGATACTCTAGGATACTTGTATCTAAACTTACGAAGCACCAATCTTTTACTTGTTTCACGCACATACCAAGACTTTTGGAAGTGTCCAAGCTTTTAAAGCACTTATAGCCAATAAAACTACAAGAAAGATATAAGTATACGTAATATAAAAACATATAACATTGTTTATTCATAAACCAAAGAGAAAATTGTTCTCTATTAATTATTTTAAAAAGTAATAAAATTGATAGTTATTCCTATACATAAATAATAGAAAGTAATTTTTGTTTAAGAAATGTGATTTATGTTTCAATTTGCACAATTGTAGTTATATATTTATATTTATTATGTTTTATGAATTTGTATACATTTTTAACCATGTATCTTACACGTACCATATTCTGTTATTATTAGAAGAACCATATCATCGTATCGGATATGCATAGTATCCACGTATCACATTCGTGCATTATATTTATAGATATAAATAGACCATTATGTTGGGTTACACTTAAGGTATCCAATACACATATCACATTTGTGCATTATATTAAAATAATACTCGAGCTCAGAAGGTATGACTGTGTTAGCACATGTGCCTAATATTATTGTAGTCGGTGATGATTGGAAGGAACAAGTCTTGAGACAAATTCTAGCAAAGGGAGTCGAGCTAAAAACTCTTAACAGGCTAAAGTATATTCTAGAAATTGAAGTGTCTCACTCTAAGAAGGTATTTTCATATCTCAACAGAAAATGTGTCACAAATTTGCTCCAAGAGACAGGTAAGACAGCTCGTAAACCTATAAGTAACTCCATACAATCAAACCTCAATTGAGTAATGCAGATGATATTGTAGTGGCTAAGATATTATAGCGTCTTGTTATATTAATCTATATATCTCAGAAGGTCAGGTAGTGTATTCATTGAAAGTTTTGTTAGTCAATTTATTCACTGCTTGACACATTCACTTACAAGCCACTCATAGAATTCTACAGTATCTTAAAAGAACCATAGAAAAGAGGAATTTATATAGAAAAGGAAGGGGAGTGCAATTCTTAAAGCTACATTGATGCTCACTATGCAGGGATAGTGACTAAAAAGGAGGTCCACTACTGGACATTGCACTATTTTTGGAGGAAATTTAGTAACTTGGAGGAGTAAAAAATAGAATATTTTTTTCCCAGTACCCTAGATGATTGGTATATCCTAGGTTCAATGCATAAAAAGAAGTAGTAGTATCTTAATTGCTCTCTTCTAAATTGATTTAGCATTAACTATCAATAATACTCTTGAATATAAAATAGACAATTCTGACAGGTGGAAAATACATATACACAGGTCTGGTAGAAAGATCAACAACATTCACTCAAGTGTTCAATTTATAAAGCAGAACAATTTGTAAAAGACAAACCTGATTACGCTCAACATAGTCATCCAAGAAATCTTTAACATCATTAACCTGCTCAGGACTTAATTCATCATTATCTAGTAGCCTCAAAATGAATTCACATTTTTTTATATGAGCCTTGTGCCGAGTAATTGATGTCTCTAGATGTGTCTGGGAAACAAAATTAACATGTCAATGGCCATGGGAAAGGCAAACTGTCATTTCAACAAAATATACATCCAATATTTCATACCAATCTGGGTGGCCTGCTCTTTCCTTTCTTAACAGAAAGCCCTTCAAGCTCTGCTTCAAAGTTATCAATCTGGGATTCTAACTCTCCAACCTGCTCAATATTTAAAATAACATGAAAATTTGCAAATGATGAGACAAACAAGTATGTAAGTGAAATCAATATGTATTCATCTTAATAATATATTATCAAAGAGATATTCCAATGAACATCACGAGGAAGGCAGACACTAGACTAGCATAAACAGAATTCTAAAAGAAGAAAATCTGAAGAACCAACAATAACTTAGATATTGCCAATAGTGAAAAGGTCTCAACAGTCAACCAGCATATTACCATTTGCCAATAAACAAACACTAGACAGAAAGCAAATGAGGCTAACCATTTTCCTGAGTAAGCACTTTGGACAAGAGCTACAAGCACATGCATTAGCCATATTGAACACATAAAAAAAATAAAAGTTCTTCAAAGGAATTGGTTTCATACCACATTGTTCAACCAATCCCTTGTCTCTGATTTAGCCTTCTCTCTAGGATCCTATTAGAAGACAGTGACATAACAAATTACTCAGCCCAAATTGACATAAGCACAATAAAAAAACACCAAGAAGAAACCCAAAAAGGAGTCAAATTACAACAAATAAAAAGGTAATATTTCCCAGGAAAGAGACTTACAGTCTTAGGCTGCTGACCCAAACCTTCTTTAGAAAATGCTTTGGTCTTTGTTTCCTTCTCACATATCTTAAATCTTTCCATTTCTCGTTCAATTAGCTTGCGTGCATCCACCAAAGCTTGCTCATATGAGGCACTAACCTATGTCAAGATGTCACAAGAGAAAGCATTGTCAAACTCAAAGCCGTGTAGCTAAATTTCAACATTCAATATTTAAAATGTGATACACCCCGTGTCCCCATCAAACATGACAAACCAAGGAGCACTACCATCTAACCAGGAACATTCAATATTTAAAATGTCAACACGATCCACACAGCTCATGTTCAAGCTAAAATGATGTAGCGTGACTTCTGAATCCTTGCCATAGATTGTAACTTCCCTGGAAACACATTTATTAACAAGTGCATATTTGGTTTAACTTATTTCAAGAAAACAACAATTTATCCCTGGAGAGCTTTAGAAAAAAGTTTTTTATTAATTATCTGTTCCAAACATGCTACAATCGAAGGCTAACCGCAAAATTCACACGACATTTACCAACCAGAATTCCAAGTACTGAAAATGTGTGTTTTGAATTAGTGAATTCGAAAATAGCTTATAATCTCAATCTTAATCAGAGAGCTTCTTCTCGGATTTTCCCTAAAAGTAAATTAAAAGCATACATACATCAATATTATCGTCTTGTGTACCTAAATATAGCTACCAAATAAGTAAAATATCCACCCACAATTCACCGTGCTGGATAAATTAATTAATTTATTTTTTTTTAAAAAAATACCTTCTTGTCCTTGATCTCACTGGACTGAATCCACGTTTTTATTTGGTCTCTATACCTCTGGAGCTTCTTAATCTCCTTCTTGAGGTCTGCTTCAAATTTCTCCTTCTGGTTAGCATTGTCCGTGTCGTAAACCTATTCCCAAACGAAACCCGTCATTTTGTTCAGAAACAGTGTAATTGGAAAAAGGAACAGCAAAAAATGTGAGAGAAGCGAATGAAGCACCTTGTTCCAGATGCTATCGAAGACTTCAACACCTTCCTGGACCTTCTTCAGAACACGATCTATCTCTCCCTGGAGCTTTCGACTTGCACCCATTGATCACGCTCTCACTTCTCCCAATGCCAGAGTGGTGGTCCAATTGCGACTAACCAATTGCTCTTCGATTCGGGCTTTAGGGTTTGTTTCTGCACTCCCTTACTTGCTTGCTCGCTTGCTCGCTTACTCAGAGGACGCGGAGATTCTACCACGGCATCACTCTCTTTGTCGTTTCATATATAAACTCCAATTTTTTGGATTGGTATTAAAGGAGGTTCATACTTTTTTAAAACGAAGGTTAATTAAATAAATATTAATGACTAATTTTTGGGATCTAGGCTATACATGTGTGTTTTTTTTTTCGTTGCGGATCATGTATTTTTTTTTACCATAAAATCTATTAAATATTTTTATATTTTTACTCCTTTAGTTATTTTTTTGTTCAGTGTGGTCATTAACTTTTAAAAAGTTTAGTTTGATGCGTTAAATTTGTAAATTGGTTTATTTTGCTCTGTATTGTAATAGATTAACTTGTGACCAGGGTATAGTGAAATATATCCAAATTGTGATTTAGTTTATTTTGCAAGTATTTGGGTAATATCTGTATTATGTAGAATGGAGGGAGAATATATGTTAACGGTGCAGCATGGAGTTAATTTTGTGAAAAAAGGGTAACATTTTTGTTGTTGGTTCCTTCTAAAAGTAATATAGGCACATATGTGACTATTGGCATGAATTATTAAGGTTTAAACCTAATTATACCATTAAGTTATTACGAGAGCCTTACCAAGGTGATGATTAGAGTTTAAAGCATTTTAGGATGTGTTTAAGCCTATCCTTCATAGAGTTTATATTTATTTGGACGCATGTAAACTGATTTTTTTAATGTAAACTATTTATTGGTTTGGATAGTTATTTCAGTAAAGGGCATTAGAAGGGCTATATTTAATACAGTTATCTGAATCATCATATATGTTACCTACAACATTTTCTTGTGATTTAAGGAGAGAGAAAAACTTTTGGAAAGTGATTCATAGAACTTTGATGAATGACTTACGAGGTACAACAAAGTTTTGTACAATCATGAGATCTATTAAATGTAAGTTTTGTCTAATGTGCTTAAGATTTTTAAATAGGTTTTATTTGGTCTCTTCATTTTTTTAAGTAAATCTGGAATGGTACTTCTGTTTGTAATGTGATTAAATTTTATCCTTTCTACCTATAATGTTTCCTTATTTGTAATAAGATTACATTATTTTGCTAATTATTTAGTTTGATTCTTAAGATTGACCAAATATAATTATAATAAATTCATTGTTTTAATTGAGATTCATCTAATTAGGTTTATTTGGGTCTTAACTTTTATTTATGATAATTTTGTGTTTTTAGTTAAAGTAGACGATCTAACTAGACAGTTTAGTGGATGAATGCATGCACTAGACAGATAGGAGTGTATGACTAGACGATTTGAAGGAAACGTTTATCACTATGAATGAATTGAATCACGTGAAAGTTCAAATTGCTTCTCTGAATCAAAATGGTAAACGAAACCTAAGGAGAAAAATGAGAAAATTGAATCTATAATCTGAAACAAAATTGGAAGCAAATTATTCCTGAAGATACAAAGAAACAGAGTTCGCGATTAAATAGAAAACAAAATTCGAGATTTTTGAAAAGTTGAAAAATTGTGAACAAAATCTAAACCAAGTATTTTTCTAAGATCCTTCCAGCAAAAAAAAAAATCCTATAAAAAGATACAAGCTTCAAGGAAAAATCATCAAGCTTCAAGGTTTGACTATGGCATTCTAAAATTTAAGCATTAGGATTTTCTTAGTTTTCTTTATTCTCTTCTTTGTAATTCATTCATTTTGTCTTCGCATGGAAGGCTAAACTCCTTTGCGTTCATTCTCTTGTGATTTCACAATGAATTTTGAGGTTTTTGTTCAATAAATTTTTATTCTTAAATTCTCTGTAGTAGATTATGTTTTATTGTTGGTCTTTCTAAAATATGATTTCTATCAAAAGAATTCTACTTTTGAACACTTGTTAAGAATTCAATTATTTCTCTTAATTGGAGTTCTTGCCCAATTCGTTTAGTCTTAATCAATCTTTTTTTTTTTCTTAATTTGAGAGTTAAACGATAAACATCTCACAAGTAGAGGCTTGGAACAAGTGAGATTCTAAATATATTAGTGGACACTTGTTTTGATGACAAAATTATGTTAAAAGAGACAAAATTTGATTGATGGTTGTTTGATTAAGCTTGACATTGTGTGGGAATTGAAAGAGTGAAAATCTTAAGATAATCAACGAAGAATTCATTGTCGAATAAACTAGAGAGTCAACTTGCATTTTTTCATTGTTTATAATCTATACTTTATTTTTTTGCATAACAATTTCAACCCTTTTTTTATTTTCATTGTTATTTCTAATAACCCTTTTGACTACAGATAAGTTTTGAATACTGATTTAACTGGATTTATTATTGGATTCGTCAGGAGACAACTTGAGGTTATTGACCACAATTATATTATCATCTCTTTTTATGTTAGATGGTCTAGAATTGCATTAGATAATCTATGATGAATATAATTTTAAATTGACAACAAAATGACAATTATCACCCACTTATATAATAACTTTAGAAAGAATCATCCTAGATTGAGACTAAAACTAATATGTTGCATAAGGTTCGTTGATCTAGCACAGTAGAAACACACATGTCCATTGATTCATTTTTCACATGAAGAAAATTATGAGTTCCAAAAGACCAAACTAAAGCGCAAATTGAGATATTGAAATGCATATAATCAAATGAAAAGACAATTTTTGAAACTGAAAAGTAAACAAATTATGTTTTTTCTATGCATTCTTAGAGCGCATATAATATATATATATATGCTAAAAAATATGAAATAAAGATGAACCTAAATGCAGACTCTAATTAGATCTATAAGCTCAATTACAAAAGTTCAAGGAAAAATAAATAATTATGGGTTTCTTTATAAAAAAATCAACAAATTTTTCTCAACTTCTAAAAATCGTAAAAATAATAGAGAACTTGAAATCTAGCAAACCATATGTCAAGTTCAAAGCCAGTAAATGTAGAATCCAATACAACTAGAATCAACCCAAAATAATAACTACAAAGAAACTTATATGTTGAAAACGTCACATTAGTTGAAAATACAAAACTAGAGAAAATATGTACATTATCCAATTTATTACTACTAAAAGGAAATAAGTTAAAAATTGGAAATAAAGCATATGGAATTAGCTTTCAATGTACAATAAAGTTATAAATGTGTGCACAAAATATATGTTATCAAGTCATTCTTGGCTGATAGAGTATTCTTTGGAACATGATCATTTCTAGCTAAAATCGATTATTCTTTGGAACACAACCACTGGCTCAACACAAGTATACTTTGGACACATGTTACTCTTGGCTAAACACATAGTATTTTTTGAAGACATTCATTCCTAGTTAAACACAAGTATTCTTTGGACTCAACCACTCCTGGCTAAACAAATTTTTTTACACAAAGGTTGTGATCTAAAAGACCACAATTTCGCTAACTAATAGAGGAATGAAGTCCTAAGACAAATACAAAATGATAAGCACTCTTTTATGTTACTATGAACACAAACCGTGTTCTTGCTCACATAGTAAAGTTAAAGGATTACTAAAGCTTATAATAGCTTTGAGAGCTTTTTCGCAAGCATCATCGTTAACCTTTTTTCTTCATAAAATCTTTTTTTATAACAAATTTGATAAGAAAAGAGTCGTTGCAAATCCTTTATGAGTTGTTGTGGGGTTTTGTGCAGTTCTTATTTTTTTTTATCTTGCATATATTCATGCTCAAACATGTAAACCTGTTAAATGCATTTCTAACATTAAATGTGTGTGGTTTCCTTACGCAACTTTCTGATTCACGACATCGCTTATCAAATCTAGGCAAACAACTTATTTCCATCTTTGAGTAAAGCATAGGTCTGACATAACTACTTGACTTTGTAAGACAGTCATTTTGTCTTTTCAAAAAGTTAATTTTGTGAAACATCTTTAGACACATTTTTCAAGAAACCTTGGTGTTGACACTTCAATGCGAGATCTTCTTGTAAAAGACGAAAATATGAGCATTCCCCAACAAGCATACAATAAATACTTATAAGTCGTTGACATGTACTATTAATGCTTAGACTATGATTCAACTTTGTTTATCCTAATAAAATCTTATCAGATGAAACAATCATATAAAGTTTATCAGATAAAGTATATAAGCAAAGTGTTTGTATCTATTCGACAAAGATGTTATTAAGAAATAAACTTTAAGCCTAGCTCAACCATATAAAATCGGTTTATAAGGTGAGGTTTAAACCCACTTATATACTATGAAATGTCCTTATCTCTAGTTGATGTGAGGTCTACAATACACCCTCATGCTGAGACATGTCAACTCGTGTGTGAGACTATATATATGGGTGATCTGATAGCGGTCCGATATTAAGGTTTTTCACACTGGCTACTAAGACATTAATGTTTAGCTGGCGTTCTTATTGAACAACAAAGGAAATATTTTTAGCTATGGGTGGAATTGGTTCCATAAGAAAAACTTGAGCTTTGACATTATTATATTGATCATTAAGACCCCAAATAATTTGCATTGCTTAGTTCTCTTAGTTTCTTTGATCTATAGTAGAAAAATTTTGCAAAACATTTATTTTGACATGGTTTGTACCGTCCCGTCCCCGGACATTAACCAAAGGATAGAGTCAACGCATGGTGGGACCCCTCAAGGGACCCAAGGAAGAAAGTCAACAGATTGACCGTTTGAGTCACCGCCTCGCTAAGGCATCGCCCAAGAAAGGCATCGCCTTGCTAAGGCATCGCCTAAGAAAGGCGTCGCCAAGACAAAACACCAAGCTAAGACATCGCAAGGAGACTTCGGGCCTCGATAGTTCAGAACAGTGACAAAGAGAAGAGAAAGGTGGCCTCAGGGCCATAAGTTCTAGCACCAATAGGGGGTAACCTGACTCGTGAAGTATCCACGCCACTGCTGGGAGACCCTGGGACAGATACGACCCAT